>Ga0364894_10077_pt1 | contig 52724 bp, 50 predicted proteins | sample ExccelJu500001D4_FD_206942 | JGI IMG/M metagenome (GOLD analysis project Ga0364894, IMG submission 206942) | Enriched cells from Trout Bog Lake Hypolimnion, Wisconsin, USA - BchlTB.July16.5000.01.D4 | ecosystem: Environmental > Aquatic > Freshwater > Lake > Hypolimnion/Profundal zone | place: USA...
TGCAAAATTAAACCATACTCCATAAATGGTTAACAAGTTATCTGAATGGTCAGCAGCATTTTTAATTAGCGCATGTTCGTATGCGGTTTTATTTTATTTGAATGATTGGCTTACTAGTGGTTTGGCTTATGGATCCGGAGTCAATTGGATTTATTTGCCCGCAGGCTTACGTTTATTTTTGACTTTAGTGTTTGCATTACCGGGGGCTTTCGGAATTGCTATTGCATCATTCCTGATTTGTTATTTTGCTGCCACCCCTCCAGATTTTGTTACTTGTGTTGGCATTGCATCCATTTCTGGTTTTGCGCCTTATAGGGCCCGAATTTTTGTGATTAGCAGTGTGCCACTGGCGAAAGATCTGAGCGATCTTAATCTGCCCAAGTTGGTTTTATGTCTCTTGATTTTTGCTTTTTTAAGTTCCGGTTTACATCAAACTTGGTTCGCAATCAGAAGTTTGGACAACGCCGGCACACTAAAGCACTTTTGTGTGATGTTTATTGGCGATGTTATTGGATCAATTCTTTTGATTGCCCTTATCAAATACGGCTTAGATTTGTTGAAGCAGTTTAGAAAAACAACTGACTAAGCGCCAGTCCGGGATCTTGCGCCCGCATGAATGCTTCACCCACTAAAAAGCCATTGATATTGTGATTGCGCATCAATTCCACATCAGCGCGATTCATGATCCCGGATTCCGTGACTAGAGTCTTAGTTTTCGGAATCATGGGCAGTAGTGAGAGGGTTGTTTGCAGTGTTACCTCAAAGGTTTTGAGGTTGCGATTATTGATGCCTAGTAGCGATGTCTTCAATTCAAGCGCCTGCTCGAGTTCTTGTGCGTTGTGAATTTCGACTAAAACATCTAAACCAAGCTCATGAGCGCACGCCTCTAAATCTTGCATTTGCTTGAGTTCGAGTGCGGCAACAATCAATAGGATGGCATCCGCACCAATGGACCGCGCCTCATAGATTTGATAGGGGTCTACAGTGAAGTCTTTGCGCAGGACAGGAATGCTACAAGCCGCGCGCGCTTCTTGTAAGTAGGCATTGCAGCCTTGAAAGTAATCGACATCAGTTAGAACCGATAAGCAAGCTGCACCATTTTTATCGTAGGACTGGGCAATCGCCGCTGGTTGAAAGTCGTCACGCAGGATTCCCTTGCTCGGACTGGCTTTTTTAATTTCTGTAATAACGCCGGCTGTACCGGAGGCAATCTTTTGCTCTATGGCCCGAATAAAACCACGTGGCTTTAATAAAGCATCTTGATTATTGGCTTCGGCTTGTTCGCGATGATTGGCAAGTGAGATCTGCTTTGAGTTGTTGGCAACCTCCACCTTTTTGGTTGCAACAATTTTGTCAAGAATATCGCTCATGTATTAAAAATAAATTAGTTATTTAGTGGCTGCCACAAAGGCATTGAGTTTTTGCATGGCAGCGCCACTTTCGATAGCGGCTTTCGCCATAGCGATACCAGAAGCAATGTCTTTGGCTAGATCAGCAACATATAAAACCGCCCCAGCATTGAGGCAGACGATATCGCTGGCAGGACCAACTTTCTGATTGAGCACATCCAAAACAATTTGCTTGGATTGTTCCGCGTTGTCAACCTTAAAGCTGTTGCTTGGAGCGGTATTTAATCCAAAGTCTTGCGGATGAATTTCGTATTCACGAACAACACCGTCCTTGAGTTCGCCGACCAAGGTGGGCCCTTCCAAAGAGATCTCATCAAGACCATCGCGACCATACACTACTAGGGCATGCTTCATATTCAAGGCTTGCAGAACCCTTGCCTGTATCCCTACCAAGTCAGGGTGAAAAACCCCCATCAGAATATGTTGGGCGTCAGCAGGATTGGTAAGGGGGCCAAGAATGTTAAAAATTGTGCGCACGCCAAGTTCTTTGCGAATGGGTGCAACATTCTTCATGGCGGGGTGATGATTTGGGGCAAACATAAAACCAGCGCCAACAGTGCTAATGCAGTTGGCGACTTGCTCAGGCGATAGCATGAGATTAACGCCTAATGCCTCTAATACATCTGCGCTGCCGGATTTGCTGCTAACGCTTCGATTGCCGTGCTTTGCGATTTTCGCACCTGCTGCCGCAGCAACAAACATAGCTGCGGTAGAGATATTAAAAGTATGTGCGCCGTCACCACCTGTGCCGACGACATCCACTAAGTGGGCTCGATCTTCAACATGAACCGGTGTTGCAAATTCGCGCATGACTTGCGCGGCCGCTGCAATTTCCCCAACTGTTTCTTTTTTTGTGCGCAGAGCAACTAACAGGCCAGCCACTATTGTTGGATGCATCTCGCCACTCATGATCAGCCGCATCATGGCGGTCATCTCATCATGAAATAGTTCGCGATGTTCTATACAGCGTTGCAGTGCTTCTTGCGGGGTAATGGCCATAGCGCTTTTAGATACTTATGTTTATTTGGTTTGCAGAAAATTTTTTAAGAGAGCGTGCCCATGTTCAGAAAGAATCGATTCTGGATGGAATTGCACTCCCTCAACTGCAAACTCGCGATGACGCACACCCATAATTTCACCATCCGAAGAGATTGCGGTAATCTCTAGTGCCGTTGGAAAACTGCTTTTCTCAATTGCTAGTGAGTGGTAGCGCGTTACCGTAAATGGGTTAGGAATGTCTTTAAAGACGCCAATGCCAGTATGGTGAATGCTGTCAGTCTTGCCGTGCATTACTTTTTGAGCGCGCACAATTTTTCCGCCAAAAGCCTCGCCAATAGCTTGGTGCCCAAGGCAAACTCCTAAGATGGGGATTTGGCCTGCATAGCGCTTAATAGTCTCCACTGAGATGCCTGCCTCGGCAGGACTACATGGCCCGGGAGAAATGCAAATACGAGCGGGGTTAAGTTTGACGATTTCTTCAACGGCGATTTCATCATTGCGAAATACCTTCACTTCTTCACCCAGTTCAGCGAAATACTGAACTAAGTTGTAAGTAAAAGAATCATAGTTATCAATCATGAGGAGCATCGAGTCCTCCTTGTACTAAATCAGCCGCAAGTAAAACCGCGCGTGCCTTGGCTTCAGTTTCTTTCCATTCGGCAGTGGGGTCTGAGTCAGCCACAACGCCTGCACCCGCTTGAGAGTGCAACATACCATCACGAATAACGCCAGTGCGGATTGCAATGGCGACATCCATATCCCCCGAGAAGGAGAGATAACCTACCGCGCCACCATAAACTCCACGCTTCACAATTTCCATCTCATCAATAATTTCCATTGCTCTAATTTTGGGGGCGCCAGACAAGGTGCCGGCAGGGAAGGTGGCTCGCAGAACATCCATATTACTCATATTGTCCAGCAACTCACCTTCAACCGAGCTCACGATATGTTGTACATGCGAGTACTTTTCAATTGACATGGAGTCAGTCACTTTGACTGAGCCGGTTTTCGCAATGCGGCCTACATCGTTACGCGCCAGATCAATCAACATCACATGCTCAGCAATTTCTTTTGGATCGGCAAGCAATTCTTTCGCAAGTCGCTCATCCTCTTCCGGGTTTGCGCCGCGCGGCCGAGTTCCTGCTAGTGGGCGAATTGTCACAATCTTTTCGGACTTACGTCTTTCTTGGCGCACCAAAATTTCTGGGGATGAGCCAACCACTTGTAGATCGCCGAAGTCGTAGAAATACATATAAGGTGATGGGTTCAATGAACGTAAGGCTCTATACAGCGCTAGTGGTGAATCTGTAAAAGGTTTGCTAATGCGCTGACCAATAACAACTTGCATGCAATCACCAGCCAAAATATATTCCTTGGTTTTGCGAACCGCGCTCTCAAATTCTTCCGTTTTGAATTTGCGAATGAGTTCAGTTTTGGTGCTGGCTCTAGAGGGTGGAACACTAATCGGCTTGCTTAAGCACGCAAGTAATTCTTTTAATCGTGTTTGACCCATTTCAAAGCTATCGGCTTGGCTTGGATCAGCGTAAACAATTAAATAAATTCTTCCGGCCACGTTATCGATGACTGCTAATTCTTCAGTTAGCATCAGCTGAATATCTGGAACTCCTAATTCGTCTGGAAGGCTATGTTTAGCTAGGCGCGATTCAATATAGCGAACGGTGTCATATCCAAAATAGCCGGCAAGACCACCGCAAAAGCGCGGCAGTCCTGGTTGTAGCGCAACTTTGAAGCGTTTGAAATAAGCATCTACAAAATCCAGTGGGTTATCACGGTTACTTTCAACAACCTTACCGTCAGTGACCACTTCAGTTAAGGGCGCATTTGGTGTGCCAGTGGTGCGCAGAAGGGTCTTGGCTGGCAACCCCACAAAAGAGAAGCGACCAAAGCGCTCACCACCTAAAACAGATTCAAGAAGATAGGTATTCTTTTTGCCAAACGCCTGCGTCAGCTTCATATATAAGGACAGTGGCGTTTCTAGATCAGCCAATACCTCTCTTACTAGAGGGATGCGATTGAAGCCCTGTTTTGCTAGGGCATTAAATTCTTCGCGCTGCATTACGCTTTTCCCGACTTTCCTAATTCCGTGCGCATAGCTTCAATGACTGAGGCGTAATTCTCTTTACCAAAAATTGCTGAGCCCGCAACAAAAGTATCCGCACCTGCTTTCGCAACTTCTGCGATGTTGTCAATTTTGATTCCACCGTCAACCTCAAGTCGAATGTGACGACCAGTCTCTGCCTGATGCCGATCTAAACGCGCACGAACTTGTGCAATCTTATTTAGTGTGCTGGGAATAAATGACTGACCGCCAAATCCAGGATTGACCGACATTAGCAACACCAGATCAAGCAATTCCAAGGTGTGGTCTAAATGATCCAAAGGTGTTGCAGGATTCAGCACAAGACCAGCCTGACATCCTTGGTCACGGATCAGGTTAATAGTGCGATTCACGTGAGGACTGGCCTCTGGGTGAAAGCTAATGAGGTTTGCGCCGGCTTTTGCAAAATCTGGAACGATGCGATCGACCGGGTCCACCATGAGATGCACATCAATCATGGCGGGTTTTCCATTTTTATTGGCATGAGGGCGAATTGCCTCGCACACCAAGGGGCCAATAGTCAGGTTGGGGACGTAGTGGTTGTCCATCACGTCAAAGTGAATCCAGTCGGCTCCAGCGGCAAGTACATTCTTGACTTCTTCGCCAAGACGAGCAAAGTCGGCCGACAAAATGGAGGGGGCGATAACAAAAGGAGGTGATTTCTGGATATCCATCCCTAGATTCTAGCTTGCAGTTGACTCTTGGATGGAGCAGAATTCGAGCATGAATCCCCATGAAATCACTATTACGGTCAAAGCTCAGTATTTGCCTGATCAATCTGAGCCCGATAACAGCCAATTTGCTTTTGCTTATACCGTCACTATCCGAAATACGGGAACAGCCAGCGTTCAGTTGATTGCCCGCCATTGGCTTATTACCGATGGGGATAACGATGTACAAGAGGTAAGAGGCCTGGGGGTGGTTGGCCAACAGCCACTATTGCGTGCTGGTGAGCATTTTGAATACACCAGTTGGGCTACCTTGCCCACCCCTGCTGGAACTATGCGTGGCGAGTATTTCTGTGTGACTGAGGATGCTCAGTTTTTTCAGGCGTCTATCCCTGAATTTGCTCTAGTCATGCCCAGAACACTCCACTAATCGCTTTTGTGGCTTAAATCGCCTGTTGATCGGGTAAATTGACGGTCATGATTCTTAAATTTAAAACAGCGCTTCAGCAGGTAGCTTGTACTGGTGTTTTTGCCCTCTTGATTGCAGTCCTTGTTGCAGGGTGCTCAACTCCACCCACACGCGGGACTGGCTATAGATCGAGCAATATCTCCCCGACTCCATATAGTTCGCCCATTTCTAGTTTTACTGCGGTTTCATGGCAGGCTCTGCCGGGGTGGCGGGAAGATGAATTAACTCAAGCATGGCCAGCCTGGTTGAAAAGTTGTGACGCTTTGCGCAAACGGAACAACGAAGTCAATTGGCGCGAGGTATGCGCTCAGACAGCAAATATTTCACCAAGTGATGGTCGGAGTATTCGGAAGTATTTTGAAGATTATTTTCAGGCTTATGAAGTGCGCAGTAATTCCAGTGGAAGCGAGACAGGTTTAATTACGGGCTATTACGAGCCAGTTATGAGCGGTTCCCTGACGCGCACGGGCACTTACGGTTTTCCTTTGTATGCCTATCCCAAGCTTTGGCAGGTATCTAAACCAAGCCCTGCGCCTACCCGCGCCGAACTTATTAGCTCAGGCGCGTTAAAGGGTAGCGAGATTGTCTGGGTGCAAGATCCAGTCGCGGCTGCTTTTATGCAGATCCAGGGTTCAGGAAAAATTCGTCTTGAGGATGGTCGAGTCATGCGTTTAGGATTTGCCGGCACTAATGACCAGCCATTCAAATCTTTTGCCCAATGGCTGTTGGATCACAAGGAAATTACACGTAGCGAAGCTACGATGCAGGGTATTTCTCAATGGGCGAAGCGTAATCCTAATCGCGTAGACGAAATGCTCAATGCCAATCCTCGTTTTGTTTTCTTTAAAGAGTTATCTGGCAATGTCAGTCCGGAACTTGGCCCTAACGGCGCACTCGGCGTACCCCTGACTGGTGAAAGAAGTATTGCAATTGATCTCAAGTCCTTGCCTTTAGGTGCGCCAGTATTTTTAGTTACTACCAAGCCTCTCAGTAGTCAGCCTTTGCAGAAGTTAGTTATGGCGCAAGATACGGGCAGCGCTATTGTGGGGGCAGTTAGGGCTGATTATTATTGGGGTTCTGGGGGGATTGCAGCAGAAATGGCTGGTCGCATGAAACAAAATGGCAAGATGTGGGTATTGCTGCCCCGCTAAGATTCTGATTGTCTATTGCTGCAGACGGATTTATTAATTGAGATATCTGCAGTAGTAAAAGGTATTGCAGTATTTGTCGAAAAATGCCCTGCAAACTTTAGCCGCAGAACTTTTTCACTCTGCTAAATAGCGTTGAGCTAATGTGACCCAATAGCTCACGCCCACTGGAATAAGTGAGTCATTGAAGTCATACGATGGGTTGTGGAGATGGCATGGCCCCATGCCGTGCCCTACGGAGCGGTGATCGCCATCACCATTGCCTAAGAAGACGTAGCAACCTGGTTTTTCAAGCAAGAAGAAGGCAAAGTCTTCCGCACCCATCGTTGGGTCAATAGACGTGTTGACGTGCTGCCCCCCAACGAGCTCACTCATGACCTTGCTAGCGAAATCCACTTCTTTGGCATGATTGATAAGGGGAGGATAGTTTCTAGAAAATGTAATGTCTGCTTGGCAGTCAAATGCACCTGCAACGCTATGGGAAATTTCTCGAAGACGTTGTTCAATGAGATCGAGCACTTCCAAAGTAAAGGTGCGAACAGTTCCACCGATGAATGCGCTATCTGGAATAACGTTGCTGGTTTCACCTGCATGAAATTGCGTAACTGATAAAACCGCAGCATCAACCGGGCGTTTATTGCGCGTAATGATGCTTTGTAAGGCCTGCACAACTTGGGCACCCGCAAGCACTGGGTCTGCGCTATTGTGAGGTAAGGCGGCATGGCCACCTTTGCCATGAATAGTGATTTCAAACGCGTTGCTTGAGGCCATCATTGGCCCAGCAGTTACACCAAAATGACCTTCGGCAAGACCTGGCCAATTGTGCAAACCAAACACAGCATCACAAGGAAATTTTTCAAGCAGACCATCATTGATCATTTCTTTTGCGCCGGCACCGCCTTCTTCGGCGGGTTGGAAAATAAAAATGACTGTCCCTTTAAAGTCGCGATGACTTGATAGATATTGTGCGGCACCCAATAACATCGCAGTATGACCATCATGACCGCATGCATGCATCTTCCCTGGGTTAACAGAGGCATGTGCAAAATTATTGTGTTCTTGCAGCGGTAGAGCATCCATATCGGCGCGCAGGCCAACCATCTTGCCTGGGCCGAGGTCGCCATCGAGTCGACCTACAACACCAGTTTTACCCATGCCACGAAAAACGGTAATACCCCAGCTAGAAAGCGCTTCGGCAATAAGATCGGATGTACGATTCTCTTCAAAACGTAATTCGGGATGCGCATGGATATTGCGTCGTATCTCTTGAATTGCCGCTGCGGAATCGACGATTTCAGGTAGTAATCGCATGTCTTCATCTTATCTGAAACTAATTCTTGCCGCACTTATTTCGCGTAAGTTGCCTTAGGGTAGCTCTATGTGCTGTGCAGCAAAGCGCAGCGCATCTAATGTATAAGGCCCTTGATTAGGTTTTTGTAGGTTTTTGGGTAGGGGTGGAATGAGTCCAAGATAGGGCGCGTTGATTCGGGTCTGAAGGGTTTGGATATTTTCTTTCAATAGTGGCATTTCACTAGCAAGGGTATTGGCAATCCAGCCGGCAACTTGCAGCTTACGTTTTTTCAATGCTTCGTAGCTTAGTAGCGCGTGATTAATGCAGCCCAAACGCATGCCCACCACTAAGATGACTGGCAAGCCAATTGCCTGTGCAACATCACCTAAGTCCTCTGTATGGTTGAGGGGCACCAAAAATCCACCGACCCCTTCTACCACCACTTCATCAAATTGAGAAGAAAGCTCATGGTATGCCTTGGTGATGACAGCAATCTCTAAGGTAACTCCTTCTGCCTGCGCCACCAAATGTGGAGCAGCAGGCTTTTTGAGAACGTAGGGGCAGGCATTGATGACACTACTTTCTAAATTCGAAGCTATGCGTAGAGTTTCTAAATCTTCGTTAAGTAACCGGTCATCAGTATCTAGGTAAACGCCTGCAACAATGGGTTTAAACCCAACAACTTGCCGACCAGCCTCTTTTAGTTTCAGAATCAAGGCGCCACTGACTAAAGTTTTACCCACCTCAGTATCGGTGCCTGTGACAAAGAATCCAGAATTTTGGTGAAGCATATTCACGATGTGCGTCCTACATTTACTTGGCGCTCAATTTTCTGCAAGGTCGTAATGAGCGCTTGTAAATCTTGCAGGCTGTGATTGGCGGAAAGAGTAATGCGTAAGCGCGCACTTCCAGTTGGAACCGTTGGTGGTCTAATTGCCGGAATCCAGTAACCCATTTTGTCTAATAATTTTGCCGCAGCTAAGGCATTCGCATTACTTCCTAGAATGACCGGCTGAATTGGAGTGCATGAGATCACTTTTTCCCAAGTGGAAAATTGCATTTCATTTTGCCAATACGTAATCAGTTTATTCAATTGTTTGCGACGAGACTTACCTTCCTCACCCTCAATGATGGAGAGGCTCTTTAGTAGGGTATGTGCGATGGCTGGTGGAGTTGCGGTGCTGTAAATATAGGGGCGCCCTTTTTGAATAAGCCAATCTATAAACGGCGCTTGTCCACAAACAAATGCGCCGCTGACTCCTGCTGCCTTCCCAAGGGTGCCAACATAAATGATGCGATCAGACTTGATATCAAACCGCTCCAGAATGCCGTGACCTTGCTCGCCTAGGACGCCAAAACCATGGGCATCGTCAATCATGAGTAATGCATCGCATTGTTCGGCAATTTGCACTAGCGCTTTAACTGGTGCGAGATCGCCATCCATACTAAAAACACCGTCGGTAACAATGATCTTCAGGGGCTTTGTATCTTTATTGATAGTTTCAATGAGCGAATCTAATTGTCGATGATCAAAGAGGGTAACCGTCACTTTTGATTGGGCGCCTGCCAAACGTACGCCATCGATAATCGATGCATGGTTTAAGGCGGCTGAGTAAATGCTGGCCTCACCAGGCTCGGCTAATTTTGCAAGGCCTGTAATTGTTGCAACGTTTGCGAGAAAGCCCGTACTAAAAAATAGGGCGCGCGCATTTGGTATATGCTCACATTGAAAAGAGGCTAATTTTTTTTCAAGTAAGTCGTGCGCGAGATTGTGCCCACTAATTAAGTGTGATGCACCGCTACCAACCCCACATTGACTGGCGCCTTCAACTAAAGCCTGAATTAGCTCTGAATGATTGGCTAGACCAAGATAGTCATTGCTACAAAAAGCATGCAGCTTGCGATTGTCTACCAATGCTTCGGTATCACAAGGCGATTGAGTAACACGCAGTATGCGTTTTAGTAGCTTGGCTTCAAGCTCTGCGATGCCTTTTTCTGCCATGTGCAGGGCGTTAAAACTGTTTTTCATGCGAGTACCTTATCTAGTGCCCGCTGAATTGTTTCACCCATTTTCAAGGTTTCATCGGAAGTGAGAATGTAAGGGGGCATGACGTAGATCGTATTACCAATGGGTCGAATGAGTACGCCCTCTTCTAGACTGGCCGAGAACATCTCACGGGGAAATGCATTTGGATTCTTAAGGGATTCATTTTTAACATCGAATGCCAAGATCATCCCTTGTTGTCTCCAGTGCTCAATACGTGAATCTTCTTTTGCCCAGGTAAAAGCATCGGCTAGCTCCAGTGATTGAGTAATATTTTTTTCTAAAACCTTTTCAGTTTCAAATATTTCCAGACAAGCTAAAGCCGCTGCGCAAGCGAGTGGATTGCCTGTGTATGAGTGAGAATGTAGAAAGCCTTGCTTTGTTTGATCGCTATAAAAAGCGCGATAAATCTTTTCAGTGGTAAGGCTAAGAGATAGCGGAAGATATCCACCGCTAATGCCTTTGGAGAGTGTTAAAAAGTCTGGCCATATGTCGGCATGCTCGCAGGCAAAAAATTTCCCACTGCGGCCGCAGCCAACGGCGATTTCATCGGCAATTAGATGAATGTCATAACGATCACAGAGCTTTTTGACTTGACGCAGATACTCGGGGGAGTGCATCGCCATTTGCCCCGCACACTGAACCAGAGGCTCAACAATGAGGGCCGCAATATTCTGATGTTCTTTTTCGAACAGTCGCTCCAATTCATTTGCCGCCTCTTCCGCAACATCCTCAGCGCTTTCACCAGGCTTCGCTTTACGAGCGTCTGGCGAAGCTGTTGTAAATACTTCTTGTAAAAGTGCGCCATAAGCCTCCCGAAAAATGGCAACATCAGTCACCGCTAATGCGCCCAGCGTTTCCCCGTGATAACCATTCTCCAGGCAGACAAATTTCTTTTTATTCGGTTTGTCATTGAGTTGCCAAAAGTGGTGACTCATTTTCAAGGCAATTTCTACGGCTGATGCGCCATCGGATGCATAGAAGGCGTGACCTAAATTACCCTTGCTTAAGGCGGAAAGTTTTTCCGAAAGCTGAACCACTGGTGGGTGGGTGAAGCCCGCAAGCATGACATGCTCAATCTTTTCTAATTGATTGCAAATGGCTTGATTGATCCGAGGATTGGAGTGGCCGAATATATTGGTCCACCATGAGCTAATACAGTCCAATATGGCGTTGTTTTTATCGTCATAAAGCCACGGTCCTTTGCCATGGGTAATGGCAATGAGTGGAAAAGATTCGTGGTGCTTCATCTGAGTGCAGGGATGCCATACCGCCTCCAGACTTCTTTCAACCCAGTGGTTTTGACTTACATCAGAAATAACCTTCTTTTTCATCATTGATATTTGACCACTAGTTTTTCCTAATTTAGGCTTCTATCTGTTATGTTTATGGCTTGATTTGATCTATTTTCTGGAATTTACCCATGTTGGATGCACAAACTACTGAAAAACCCCTTACCCATGTCAAATCTAAGCATGATTTGCATAAGGCGGTAAATGCGTCTAGTACTTGGACGATAGCCCAGATTGAGGCATTGTTTGACTTGCCTTTCAATGATTTGATGTTCAAGGCTCAAGAGGCGCATCGCGCCAACTTCCCCGGGGGGGATGTTGAGTTAGCCACACTTTTGTCGATTAAAACGGGCGGTTGTCCTGAGGACTGCGGTTATTGCCCCCAAGCTGCGCGATATGACACGGAAGTGAAGGCCAACAAGCTTATGGAGCTTGATGAAGTGCTGGAGGCCGCTAAAGCTGCTAAAGCTGCTGGTTCAAATCGTTTTTGCATGGGCGCTGCGTGGCGTGAACCAAAGGATCGCGATATCGAAAAAGTGACGGCTATGATTAAGGGTGTAAAGGCCCTCGGTTTAGAAACTTGCGCCACTCTAGGCATGTTGGAGGCCGATCAAGCCGTAGCTCTTCAAGAGGCTGGTTTGGACTTCTACAACCATAATCTTGATACTAGCGAAGACTTCTATCGCTCAGTTATCTCCACAAGGGGTTACCAAGACCGTTTAGACACGATTTCCAATGTTCGTGCTGCAGGAATGTCTGTTTGCTGTGGGGGGATCGTAGGCATGGGCGAGTCACGTGAACAACGGGCGGCTTTTTTGGCTCAATTGGCTAATTTGAGCCCATATCCAGAGTCTGTGCCCATTAACCATTTGGTACCAGTCGCCGGTACTCCGTTGGCCGATCAAAAACCAATAGATCCCCTTGAATTTGTCAGAACTATTGCCGTAGCTCGCATCACTATGCCGCGTGCTAGGGTGCGTTTATCAGCCGGTCGCCAGGAGCTCGGAAGGCCAGTTCAGGCGATGTGTTTCTTGGCTGGCGCCAATTCGATTTTTTATGGTGAGCAACTACTCACTACCGCTAATCCAGAGGCAGAACAAGACCGTGCACTATTAGCCGAGCTTGGATTAAAGACAAAGCAGAGCTGTAAATCTGAAGTGTTGATTTAAGTCTTGCAGAGCAGATATGCCTCTTGTGGATCGCTTCATTATTGAGTTTGATACTGCTCTTCGATCGGTTGTGGGCGGTGCAAATGCCCATCGTCAAACCCCCGGTTCTGATGCGAATGCCGAAGTAGTTTTAGAGTCTTCCGAGCGCGAGCATGCCGCAGGATTGATGCGAATAAACCACGTTGGTGAAGTATGCGCTCAAGCGCTTTACCAATCACAAAAATTATTCGCTAGAAATCCCAAAATTCAAGAGATGTTCCATCGCTCTGGGCAAGAAGAAATGGATCATTTGGCGTGGTGCGAAACCCGCCTACAAGAATTGGGTTCCCACACGAGTTACCTCAATCCATTTTGGTATGCTGGATCCTTTGTAATCGGCATGGCCGCTGGCTTAACGGGTGATAAGTGGAGCTTAGGATTTGTTGCTGAGACAGAAAAACAAGTCGAGAATCACCTTGAAAGTCACTTGGAAAAATTGCCCCAAAACGATCATCGTTCTCGTGCAATTGTTAATCAAATGCGACTGGATGAAATTGAACATGGTCAGGCTGCTTTGCAAGCCGGCGGAGCGTCTTTACCAGAACCAATTCAGGGGATGATGAAAGTAATGTCAAAGATCATGACAACGAGCGCTTACAAAATTTGATTTTTGATTAGGCCCCAAGCTAATTGAAAATAAATATACTGTTTTTTAATACAGTATATTTACCCATTAGTGGGGTAAATAGCTAAGACCTATTCTTAAGTGTATTTTCCAAGCTCTTGTTTCAAGTGGTATTTTTGATATCACCATTTTGTTAACACACGACGCTAAGTGTTTGTAATCACTAGAGAAATTCCTAAAAAAAGCCCTTAAAACACTTGACCCCCTTATATTGATCCTCTAAAGTGGGAGGAAGTGTGAAAAAGTGGGGTAAATGGTGTTTCAAGGTGCGTCAGCTCTCAATTTGGATGCAAAAGGCCGCATGTCTGTGCCGGCAAAGCATCGTGACGCCTTGTTGGTGCAGGGTGGGGGGCGTATTACGCTTACAAAACACCCTGATGGTTGCCTATTGCTATTCCCCCGTCCTGAGTGGGAAACCTTTCGCTCAAGAGTTGCCCAATTGCCAATGGATGCCCATTGGTGGCGTCGAATTTTCCTTGGTAATGCTGCTGAGATCGATTTAGATAGCGCTGGAAGAATTTTGGTTAGCCCGGAACTGCGCGCTGCTGCAGGTATTGAAAAAGAAGTGATCTTGCTTGGCATGGGTAGTCACTTGGAGTTGTGGGATTCAGTTGCATACGCTGCAAAAGAAGAGGCTGCCATTGCTCAAGGTATGCCTGAAGCACTCAAGCAATTTAATTTTTGATGACGGGGTGCTATGAACATGACTCATCGCCCAGTGTTGCTGGCCGAGGCGGTGACGGCGCTAATTGGCGGTCCGCTCATTCGGAATTCCGACACAACAAAAAATATTCTTGTGATCGACGGGACATTTGGACGTGGCGGCCATACTCGAGCGTTGCTCAATCAAATGCCAGCTTCCGCGCGCATGATTTCATTCGACAAAGATTTGGATGCGATTGCAGTGGCGCAGCAAATCAACGATCCACGTTTAACAATTGTTCACGACAGTTTTGCGCATATGGATCAATACGCGGAACCGGAATCAGTCGATGGCGTTTTGTTGGATTTAGGTATCAGCTCTCCACAGGTAGACGAAGCGCATCGGGGCTTTTCGTTTCGTCGGGAAGGTCCGCTCGATATGCGGATGGATACCGATCATGGTTTGACGGCTGCAGAGTGGTTAGAGCAAGCGTCGCAGGAGGAAATCACGCGCGTGATTAAGACTTACGGAGAAGAGCGTTTCGCATTTCAGATCGCTAAAGCCATTGTGGCTAAACGCGAGGAGGGCTTACCACCTAAAACAACATTGCAATTGGCAAGTCTGGTTGCGAGTGTTGTGCGCACACGAGAGGCTGGGCAAGATCCCGCTACAAGAACATTTCAGGCTTTACGTATTTTTATTAATCGCGAGTTGGAAGATTTGGAATTAGGCCTTAAAGCTGCGTTGAAGCTATTAAAACCTGGAGCCAGATTGGCAGTGATTAGCTTTCACTCTTTGGAAGACCGAATTGTTAAGCAATTCTTGCAAGCTCACGCAAAAGTAGAAGTTCCTCGTGGGCTTCCAGTGCGAGAAAAAGATTTGCCACAGAGTGCTTTAGAAATTATCACCCGCGTTAAGCCAAGCGATGAGGAAGTGTTGGAAAATCCCCGTGCTCGATCAGCCATTATGCGAGTAGCGGAAAAGCGTTTAGGAGCTGTCGCTTGAATCGCGCAACTCTGACTTTGTTAGCTCTGTTGCTGCTTTGCGCTCTATCGCTAGTCGCCGCTCAACAGCGCGCACGCAAGTTGTTTATTTTGATGGAGCGCGCGCAACTTGAAGAGTATCAACTGAATCAAGATGGTTTGCGTTTGGAGTATGAGCAACGCAACTTATCAAAGTCTGCTCGCGTTCGTGATGTGGCTCGCAATCAATTGCATATGATTCCTATTGCACCAGAGCGCACCTTGTATTTGAAGGAGTCTAAGTGAGGCCAGTAGGTTTTTCTACGACGCCAAATTTAGTATTGCGCCTGCCAATGTGGCGGTCGCGACTGATGCTATTCCTTTTGTTTTTCGTCTTTATGTTGCTCTTGATTCGTGCCTTTTGGATTCAAGGCCCGGGAAATGCATTCTATGAAGCAAAAGCAGTCCGTGGAACACAACGTGAGCTTGAACTCCCGGCGAGCCGTGGAAAAATTTTGGATCGAAACGGTCAAGTCATTGCTACGAGTCTTGAAGCGAAATCCATTATTGCTTATAACGATACCGTTCCAGATGATCTCTCCGCTGAAAAGATAAGCAAGCTCGCCAGTCTTTTGCAAATCAGTGAATCTGAGTTACGTAGAAAACTGAAGGAAGAGCGTAAGCAGGTTTTCTTGAAGCGTCAGGTTGATCCCGATGTTGCTCAGCAGATTAAGAAATTAGAAATTCCAGGTATTGGTTTAAACAATGAGTACAGGCGCTTCTATCCAGAAGGTGAGGCGATGGCACACGTTGTTGGATTCACCAATGTTGAGGATCGCGGCCAAGAAGGTATGGAGCTTTCTCGGGAAAAAGATTTGGCAGGGCATCCCGGCCAGCGTCGTGTTGTTGTGGATCGTTTGGGGCGTGTGGTTGAGGACGTTGCAATTGAGCAGTTCCCACAAAATGGTAAAGATTTACAACTCTCTATTGATAGCAAGATTCAGTATCTCGCCTATAACGCCGTGAAAAGCGCTGTTGAGCAGCATCACGCGAAAGCTGGTGGAGCAGTTGTCTTGGATACGCAAACTGGTGAAATTTTGGCCTTGGCCAATTATCCAAGTTACAACCCTAATGACCGCAGAGGTTTAAGTGGTGAACAATTGCGTAATCGTGTGCTGACAGATATGTTTGAACCTGGTTCAACGATTAAGCCATTTACGGTTTCTGCGGCTTTGGAAAAAGGCGCCATTACCCCAAGCACAACGATGGTTATTGGTTCTAGTTATTTAGTGGGCAAAAAACCGATTACTGATACCCACCCCATGGGCACTTTGACAATTGCCCAGGTCATTCAGAAGTCTAGCAATATTGGCGCAGCAAAAATTGCGATGAATTACTTGTCACCCGAAGAAATGTGGAATATGTATACCGCAGTTGGTTTTGGGCAGGCGCCAAAGATTGGTTTTCCCGGGGCGGTAGCAGGAACCTTGCACCCTTATAAAAATTGGGTACCGAGTGACCAGGCGCGGGTTGCATTTGGTTATGGCCTTTCGGGTTCGCTATTTCAAGTGGCGCGCGCTTATACGATTTTTGCTCGCGATGGTGAATTGGTTCCCTTGACGATTGACCGTAGTCCAGACTTTAAGCCTGGCGTTAGAGTGATCTCTGCAAAAACAGCTCAAGAGATGCGTCAAATGCTGGAGACAGTGACACAGCCGGGTGGTACTGCCGTCAAAGCACAGGCCGATGGATATCGCGTTGGCGGCAAAACCGGTACAGCCCATAAGTTGGTGGGTAAGGCATATGGTAACAGGTACCTTGCCTATTTTGCGGGCATAGCACCTATTAGCGCTCCACGTATTTCAGTTGCAGTGATGATTGATGAACCAACAGGCGGTAGCTACTATGGTGGCGACGTAGCCGCCCCAGTGTTCTCTGCCATTGTTAGTGAAACTTTACGCGCCTTGAATGTACTCCCAGACAGCACCGTGAAGCAGGCAGCCTTGGAAGATAGCAGTCCGGCTGAAACACATACTGCTAGCGCACAAGCACAACATATGGCTTTGAAAAGATGAGTGTGATCATGAATATAGATCCCGCCAGCTTAATCAATCATTTGCGTGATGCAATTGGCGCATCCGCGAAAGTGACTGCGGATAGCCGCCAGCTTGAGGTTGGAGATATTTTCTTTGCTTATCCAGTAGGTCATGGCAAAGCTTTGCGAGATGGTCGTGACTATATTTCAGCGGCTTTGGAAAATGGAGCTGCCGCTATAGTCTTTGATCCTGCAGGTATGGGTGATGAGTATCGAGATCACCCACAATTCTTTGCGGTTGAGGATTTGGCAAAACAGGTTGGTCAGTTATGCGCCCAGTGGTATGACTTCCCAAGCGGTAAGACTAAGATTATTGGGGTTACTGGTACAAATGGAAAAACAACCATTACCCAGTGGCTTGCACAGGCTCTAGATCAGCCTCATAGTCGCGCTGCAGTTTTAGGAACGTTGGGGTCGGGCTTCCCAGGATCATTAATACAGACTGGGTACACAACACCAGATGCCCCACGCCTGCAATCGCAAATAAAAGAATTTGTAGACGCGGGTGCAAAACATATTGCGATGGAAGTCTCATCTCATGCTTTGGAGCAAGATCGGGTAGCGGGTCTTGAAATGAATTGCGCTGTATTCACCAACTTGAGCCAGGACCACCTCGATTACCACGGCAATATGGCTGATTACGCCGGGGCTAAAGCGCAACTATTTCACCAGGCAGGGTTAGAGCACGCGGTTATCAACCTAGATGACGCATTTGGTCGCGAACTCGCCATGAGATTACTAGCGCGGAACAATATCAAAGTATGGGCATATGCACTTAGTAAGGGTGTGTTTGATGGTTTTGAAAAGTTTGGCGATCGTTTAGAGCGAATTTACGCTAAAGATACGATGTTAACTGGCGCTGGTTACAGCTCGGTGTTTGTTCAAGAGGGCATTGGAGAGCACATCGTTCGCGCTTCAGTATTGGGGGAATTTAATTTAAGCAATTGCTTGGCTGTGTGGACGGTTCTACTCGCGCAAGGTTTGACGTGCGAACAAGCAAGTAAGCGTTTGGGTTTATTGCGGCCAGTAGCTGGTCGCATGGAATTGATTTCTTTGAACAAAACACAAAAGGCCGAAGGTCCAATGGTTGTGGTTGATTACGCACATACCCCGGAGGCTTTAGAAAAAGCTTTGTTAGCCCTGCGTCCAATTGCAAGTGCTCGCGGTGGAAAAGTTTGGTGCGTATTTGGCTGCGGCGGTGATCGTGATACTGGCAAGCGTTCGCAGATGGGAAAAATTGCGCAGCAGCGTGCAGATCAAATTGTGTTGACTAGTGATAACCCAAGATCAGAAGAACCTGAAGCCATCATTTCTATGATTCTTGCGGGTATGGATGCTGGCGCAGAAAATATACAGATTATTCCAGACAGAGCTGCAGCCATTATGGCTGCTGTACGCCATGCTGAGATGGCTGATGTACTGCTGGTTGCCGGTAAAGGGCATGAGTCGACACAAGAAATCAAAGGTAAAAAGTTTGATTTTTCCGACCAAGAACACATTCTTTTGGCGGCGGGGGGAATGGCCTGATGTTGTCGATGACCAATCTTGCTCAAGTTCACGCGATGTTGCCAGGTAGTCGGCTGGTTAATATTTCTGCAGCCGATGCTCAGCAATTGAATATTGCTGGAGTAGGTAGCGATAGTCGTCAGATAAATGCTGGAGAGTTATTTGTTGCTTTATCTGGCGAACGTTTCGATGCCCATGACTTCTTGGTCGATGTGGCTGGAGCTGGCGTAAGTGCCGCATTGATTAGCAATCAAGAGAAATGCCCTGCAAATTTAGCGGCTGTTTGTGTGGGTGATACTAGAGTGGGTCTTGGCGCTTTGGCTAAAGCATGGCGCATGAAGCATTCCATTCCTATTGCTCTTGTGACAGGTAGTAATGGCAAGACCACCGTTAAGGAAATGATTGCCACTATTTTTAAGGTGGCTGTTGGTGAAGAGCGCACGCTGGTTACCAAAGGTAATTTGAATAATGACATTGGCTTGCCATTAACTTTATTACGTTTACGTCCAAGCGATCGACTTGCGGTAATTGAGTTGGGCATGAATCACCCGGGAGAAACGGCGCAATTGGCGGATATTGCCGGAGCCAATATTACTTTGATCAATAACGCACAACGTGAACATCAAGAATTTATGGCAACAGTTGCCGCCGTGGCGGAAGAACACTCTGCCGCCTTACATGCTTTGCCAAAAGATGGTGTAGCAGTATTCCCGGCAGATTCTGAATTTTCAATGGTTTGGGAAAAAGCCGCAGCAGATCGTAAGATCGTTGATTTTGTTTTGAGCTCGAGTCAGCAAGACTATCAACAGGTAAGCGTGCGAGGTTACTTGCTTGGCAATGGCCATGTAGAAATTAAGACAGCGCAGGGTCTGATCGAGGTTCAATTAAGAACTTTGGGTAATCACAATGTGCGTAATGCATTAGCAGCAAGTGCCGTTGCTTTAGCTGCTGGAGTGAGTTTGGAAAAAATTAAAGAAGGACTAGAGTCTTTCGACCCGGTCAACGGACGTATGCAAGCTAAAACTTTAGATGCAAATCGCACTTTGATCGATGACAGTTACAACGCCAATCCAGATTCTGTAAGAGCCGCAATTGATGCCTTGAAACAATCTAGCCATGCTTCTTGGTTGGTGCTTGGTGATATGGGTGAGGTTGGTGACCAGGGTCCTGCTTTTCATCAAGAAGTGGGCGCATATGCGGCTGAGCAAGGCATTGCGAGACTTTTTTCGATTGGCGAGCAATGCAAGCATGCGGTGCAGGGTTTTGAAGAAATGAAGAAAAAACTCAAACTTTCATCGAGTGCAAACCACTTTTCTAGTTTGGATATTTTGAGCGCACAGCTTATGAGCGAGCTTCGTGCGCAGCGGGAAGCTAGTGGTAGCAAGCATTTGAATGTATTGGTTAAGGGATCGCGTTTTATGCGTATGGAGCGTGTAGTGCAAGCCTTATTAGAGGAGGCAAAAGCATGCTCTTAATGTTGGCGCAATGGTTGCAGGATGATTTCGGTTTCTTCCGGGTCTTTAACTACATCACCTTCAGAGCGATGATGGCAACCGCGACCGCACTTCTGATTGGTTTGGCCGCGGGCCCATGGGTGATTCGCAAGCTCAGCGATTTAAAGATGGGCCAGGCGGTGCGCACTGATGGGCCAGAAACTCATCTCGTTAAGTCGGGCACGCCAACCATGGGCGGCGTATTGATTCTGATTGGCATTTTTACATCTTGCATTTTATGGGCGGATTTAAGCAATCGCTTTATTTGGATTGTGATGATTGTTACTTTTGGTTTTGGTATGGTTGGTTGGGTGGATGACTACCGTAAGGTTGCTCGAAAAGATCCAAGGGGGATGTCTTCTCGCGAGAAGTTTTTCTGGCAAACATTGATTGGCTTATTTGCCGCTATTTATTTGGCATTCTCAGTTTCAGAAGTAAATAACTTCAAGGTGTTGCAATTATTTTTTGATTGGCTGAAAAGTGGGTTTGCCTTAAATCTTCCCGCCAAATCCAATTTGCTGATTCCATTCGTTAAAGAGATTAGCTATCCGCTGGGCGTTTTGGGCTTTATTATTTTGAGTTACCTAGTGATTGTTGGCAGCAGTAATGCAGTCAATTTGACTGATGGCCTCGATGGCCTCGTTATCATGCCGGTTATTTTGGTTGGCGCAGCGCTTGGCGTATTTGCCTATGTGATGGGTAATGCAATTTATGCCAAATACTTGCTCTTCCCATACATACCAGGCGCCGGTGAGCTCATGATCTTCTGCGGGGCTATGGGTGGTGCTGGCTTGGCGTTCCTTTGGTACAACACGCATCCAGCTCAAGTATTTATGGGTGATGTAGGCGCCCTTGCCTTGGGCGGTGCATTAGGAACTATTGCAGTCATTGTGCGACAAGAAATTGTTTTGTTTGTGATGGGCGGCATCTTTGTCGCGGAAACTTTCTCAGTCATGCTGCAAGTCTTCTGGTTTAAGTTCACTAAAAAACGTTATGGAGAAGGTCGCCGTATTTTCCGTATGGCCCCCTTACATCATCATTTTGAATTAGGTGGATGGCGTGAAACGCAAGTTGTTGTGCGTTTCTGGATCATCACCATTTTGTTGGTCTTAATTGGCTTGTCTAGTTTGAAATTACGGTGAGCCTCGGTATAAAAATGCAGAATCTAGAAAACGCCTTTGCTAATCCAGCTCTCATCGAAGATGATGGCTATCAAGCACCTCGGAATTTTTTAATTCTGGGTCTTGGCGAATCAGGCTTTGCTATGGCTAAGTGGTGTTTGCGTCACGGAGCAACAGTTTCTCTTGCGGATACACGTGATGGTCAAAAATTAAATGAATGCCAGCATGCTTGGCTAAGTGAGTTGGAGTTTGCGGGCCTCAAGGGCGCGCACTTTGGCCCCCTCGGCGAAGAGTTGTTAAAAGATATTGAAGTTGTCGGCATTAGTCCAGGTCTCTCACCATTGCAAGAACCAGCGCAATCATTCTTGGCTAAGGCGCAAGAGTTGCAGATTGATATCTGGAGCGAGATTGAATTTTTTGCTCGTGCGATTGCTGCGATGGGACGTTTGTCGTTATCAGACTCTATGCCATATAAGCCAAGCATTTTGGCGATCACTGGAACGAATGGTAAGACCACCACTACAGCTTTGACGGGTCAGCTTTGTCAGCGCGCAGGCAAGAAAGTTGCAGTTGCCGGCAATATCAGCCCGGCTGCTCTGGATAAGTTAGTCACATGTCTTGAGCATGCAGATCAGATATCGGATATGCCTGATATCTGGGTTCTCGAGTTGTCTAGTTTCCAGTTGGTTTATACCCACACTCTGAATGCGACAGCGGCAACCGTGCTCAACCTTACGCAGGATCATTTGGATTGGCACGGTGATATGCAGACTTACGTGGATGCGAAAGCTAAAGTTTTTGGTGCTGACAGCATATGTATTTTGAACCGTGACGATCCTTTGGTTATGGGGCTCATTAGTAAAGAGCAGAAGTTGGAAAAAACAATTGTCACGTTTGGTTCCAGTCGTCCAGGTCAGCAAGGTGATTTTGGAATTGAACACGACTTACGTGCTGGCGGAATTGATTGGCTGGTGTGGGCTGAGTTTGATGAAGATCTTGAGCTGCAGCCAAAGCGTCGCCGGAAAGCTGCGGCAGTTGAGGAGCCTGAAGAGTTGAGGTTAAAGCGCTTGATTCCAGCTGATGCATTGCGCATTCGCGGACGTCATAATGCCTTGAATGCGCTTGCGGCACTAGCGCTGGCTAGGGCCGCAGGTTTGCCAATGAATATGCTTTTGCATGGTCTGCGTGATTACCATGGTGAGCCACATCGCGTACAAAGCGTTGCCGTAGTCGCTGATGTTGAATATGTTGACGATAGCAAGGGCACCAATGTTGGCGCCACGGTAGCAGCATTGAATGGTCTTGGCAATAGCGAGTCAGGAAAACGAATTTGGTTGATCGCTGGTGGCAAAGGCAAAGGCCAAGATTTCAGCCCTCTGCGCGAGCCCGCTTTACGTTTTGTAAAGGGAGTGTTTTTAATAGGGAAAGATGCTCGGAAGCTTGCTGATGCTTTTGGTGCGGATATTCACTGCGTGATTAGCGAGACATTAGCTAATGCGGTTCAAGAAGCCGCCAAACAAGCTCAGTCTGGAGATATTGTGTTGTTATCGCCAGCTTGCGCCAGCCTGGATCAGTTTAGTAATTATGTTGCGCGTGCCGAAGCGTTTGTGTCTGAAGTGCGGGAATTGGAGATGCAATTTGATGGAGTTCAGGCATGAGCTTAAGAGAAAAGCTATTTCCTGAAAATCGTCCAGGCCTCAGCCGGTTTTGGAATTTTTCCAGAGGCGGAATTGACAACTTCCGTAGCGGTCTTCGTGATGCCGTATCAGGTGTTGAGCAAACTCGTTCGCGCATGATGGAATATGACCAACTGCTGGTATGGGCTGTCTTATCTTTGGCTTTGATAGGTCTAGTAATGGTGTACTCCGCATCAATTACTTTGGCCGATGGTCCTAAATACGCCAATTACAGTAGCAATCATTTTTTAATACGCCACGTTATTTCATTGGTAATTGCGCTGGGTGTGGGTATTTGGACTTTCAAGATCCCCACTAAGGTGTGGGATCGTTATTCGCCGATTATTTTTGGTTTCACAGTATTGCTTTTGATTGCTGTATTGATACCTGGTGTTGGTAAGGGTGTAAACGGCGCAAAGCGTTGGATTCCCCTTGGCGTGATGAATTTCCAGCCATCTGAATTAATGAAATTTGCTGCGGTGATATTTGCTGCCACCTATACCGTACAGCGTCAGGAATACCTTCATTCATTTGTGAAGGGGATGTTGCCAATGGGTATCGCTGTGGCTCTGGTGGGTGCTTTATTAATGGCCGAGCCCGATTTGGGAGCCTTCGTAGTGGTTGCTTTAATTGCCTTTGGGATCCTATTCCTAGGTGGTATTAACGCTAAATTATTTGGCGGCCTGATAGTGGTCGGCTTATTAAGCGGCGCCAGCATGATTGCCTTGTCCCCCTTCCGTCGCGGCAGGATGTTAGCCTTCATGGATCCATGGCAAGTAGATAACGCGGCAAATAAGGGTTACCAGTTGACTCACTCGCTGATGGCTTTTGGTCGTGGCGAATGGTTTGGTTTGGGTCTGGGGGGTAGCGTTGAGAAGCTTAATTATTTACCCGAGGCGCACACCGACTTCATCATGGCTGTGATTGGTGAGGAGCTTGGTTTCTGCGGTGTTGTGGTAATGCTTTTCCTGTTTTATTGGGTCGTACGTCGCGCATTCATGATCGGCCGTACTGCGTTGCAATTAGATAGAAGCTTTGCTGGCTTGGCGGCAAAAGGCGTCGCTATTTGGATTGGTTGGCAGTCGTTTATCAACATGGGTGTGAACCTAGGCCTATTGCCTACGAAAGGTTTAACACTGCCTTTTGTTAGCTATGGCGGCTCAGGTATTTTGATGAATGCGGTTGCTATTGCAATGCTATTGCGCATTGATTATGAGAATCGTATTTTGATGCGCGGAGGGAAGTTATGACAAAGCCCTCCATTCTGGTGATGGCTGGTGGCACTGGCGGGCATATTTTCCCGGGTCTGGCCGTTGCCGAATATTTGCGCATATGCGGTTGGAGGGTTTCTTGGCTCGGTAATAAAAATGGCATGGAATATCGCTTGGTGAAGGCCTGTGATTTTCCATTCGAGGCCGTTGAATTTGGCGGCTTACGTGGTAAGGGCATGAAAGCCAAATTTATGTTGCCATTTAACTTATTGCGTGCCGGTATTCAGAGTTGGAAGATCATGCGTCGCGTTAAACCTAGCGTAGTTCTAGGTATGGGTGGTTACATCACTTTCCCGGGTGGTTTGGTGAGCAAAATACTGAAGCGTCCGTTGGTGTTGCATGAGTCAAATTCCGTAGCTGGTAGCGCCAATCGTGTGTTAGCTAAGGTTGCCATGCGCACATTGGCAGGTTTTCCAAATGCGATGGCGGATGCGGAGTGGGTCGGAAATCCTATTCGCGAAGAGTTTGATCATCTGGCTGCGCCCGCACAAAGATATGGACAGCGTCAGGGTAATTTATCCATCTTGGTTTTGGGTGGAAGCTTGGGCGCGGCAGCTTTGAATGAGGCTGTTCCCGCGGCGCTTGCTTTGATGTCAAAAGAATCGCAACCCAGTGTGATTCATCAAGCTGGCGATAAACATTTGGCGGATCTCCAGAAGCGTTATGCGGATTTGGGTGTGGAGGCTGATATTCGTCCGTTTATTGACGATATGCCTAGTGCCTACGCGCAAGCGGATTTAGTGATTTGCCGATCGGGCGCGATGACAGTCTCTGAATTGGCAACCTGCGGTGTGGCTTCTTGCCTGATTCCATTTCCCCATGCGATTGATGATCATCAAACAGCAAATGCAAAGTTTTTGTCCGAGGCGAATGCAGCTGTTTTACTGCCGCAGAAAAATCTCAATGCTCATGACCTGGCATTCATGATTCAGAACTTTAGTCGTGAAGATTTAAAGCTAATGGCTGAACGTGCGTATGCATTAGCGAAGCCACATGCAACTCAGCGAGTGGCTGAGATTTGCGCAGATTGTGCGGGAGTTGGTCGATGAAACATATAGTTCAACAAATCCATTTTGTGGGTATTGGCGGCGCTGGCATGAGCGGCATTGCTGAGGTCTTATTAAATTTGGGTTACCAAGTTTCTGGCTCTGATTTAGCCGAGGGAGTGGCTACTAAACGCTTAAAAGAATTAGGCGCAGTAATTCATATTGGTCACGACCCTAAAAATATCGGTACTGCAGAGGCTGTGGTGATTTCTACGGCGGTAGCGGGGAATAACTCCGAGGTATTGGCTGCGCGCGCTGCGAAGATTCCTGTGATTCAACGAGCGGTAATGCTTGGCGAACTAATGCGTTTGAAGCAAGGTATTGCGATTGCTGGCACGCATGGCAAGACAACGACCACCAGCTTAGTGGCGTCAGTGTTGGCTGAGGGTGCCTTAGATCCTACATTTGTGATCGGTGGAAAACTTAATTCAGCGGGAGCCAATGCGCGCTTAGGGCAGGGCGATTTCATTGTGGTTGAGGCGGATGAGTCAGATGCATCCTTCTTGCAGCTTTTTCCAGCGCTGGAAGTGGTAACTAATATTGATGCTGATCATATGGATACGTATCAGCATGATATGGCTCGCTTAAAGCAGGCCTTTGTTCAGTTCATTCAGCGCATGCCGTTTTACGGTGTCGCAGTCTTGTGTGTCGATGACGCTAATGTTCGCGACATTATTCCATTTGTATCCCAGCCAGTATTGCGCTATGGAACTTCGGATGATGCGGATATTCGGGCTAGTAATGTGAAAGCAGTTGGTACGCGCATGCATTTCACAGTAGATCGTCGTACCATCCGCAGGCATGGTAGCAAACCAGGACCGCTTCAGATTGAATTGAATTTGCCAGGTTTGCACAATGTGCGCAATGCGCTTGCTGCTATTGCTATTGCCACTGAGCTAGGCGTAGGCGATCAAGCAATTATGAAAGCCTTATCTGAATTCGGGGGCGTGGGCCGTCGCTTCCAGCGCTATGGCGAGATTCCTTTGGCAGCAGGCGGCAGCTACACATTGATTGATGATTACGGACATCACCCAGTTGAGATGGCCGCTACATTGGCTGCTGCTCGCGGCGCCTATCCTGATCGGCGCCTGGTATTGGCCTTTCAGCCACATCGCTTTACTAGAACAAGAGATTGTTTTGGTGAATTTGTGCAGGTCTTGAAAAATTTTGATGCCGTAGTCCTGACTGAAGTTTATCCAGCTGGCGAAGCAAAAATTCCTGGGGCCGATGGTAGGAGTTTGCTCAAGGCCGCAATCCTGGAGGATAAAAATGTTAAGCCGTTATTGAAATCTTCTGATGTCAGCTTTGCGAATAGTGTTGCAGAGATGCCAGAAAAGCTCAGTGAGATTCTGCGAGATGGCGATGTCTTAATTTCGATGGGTGCCGGTTCGATATCTTCATTACCACATACTTTGGCGGAGGTGAAAAATGCCTAAGCTGATGGGTTCATGGGGTGAGCGCGTAAAGGCCGATTTGGCTAAGTTAGACATTCAATCCCTTGGTCGTGTGGGAGTATTGTTTGGTGGTCGCTCTGGTGAACGCGAAATTTCCCTGATGTCAGGCAGTGGTGTTTTAGAGGCCTTGTGTCAAAAAGGTGTCGATGCCCACGCATTTGATCCGGGATTACGTTGCCCAACCGAGCTCGCTAAAGAGAAATTCGATCGAGTCTTTATTTCCTTGCATGGTCGTTATGGAGAGGATGGCACGATCCAGGGATTACTGGAGTTGTTAAATATTCCATATACCGGTAGTGGTGTATTGGCATCCGCTTTATCCATAGACAAAATTGCGACGAAGCAAATTTGGTTGAGTCATGGCTTATCTACCCCTAGATTTGAAGAGCTTACCGTCAACAGCGATTGGAATGCAGTAGTCAAACATTTAGGTTTGCCACTGATTGTGAAGCCGGCGAATGAAGGTTCATCTCTCGGATTAACCAAGGTGAAGTCCGCAGATGAATTACCTGCGGCATATCAACTTGCTGCTGGATTGGATAAAAAAGTCATTGCTGAGACCTGCATTATTGGTGATGAGCTGACTTGCCCATTAGTAGGCGAAGGGCGAAGTGCTGAAGCATTGCCGGTTATCAAAATTATTCCACCGCAAGCCAACTACGATTTTCATAACAAATACTTCTCAGATGAAACGCAGTATTTGTGTCCCACTGGACTTGCTCCCGAGGTTAATGAGGCGGTTCAAAGTCTGGCTTTAGCCGCCTATCGCGCACTCGGTTGCAGGACTTGGGGGCGTGCTGATGTGATGTTGGATCAGAAAACAGGCAAGCCATATCTTCTAGAAATGAACACTTCACCAGGCATGACGTCTCACTCTTTAGTGCCTATGGCTGCTAAAGCAGCGGGTGTTGACTATGGTGACTTAGTGCTTTGGTTGTTGAGTCAAACACTTTTCAAGAAAGTGGATGCATAGCATGCATGCGATTGGCGCCTTCTTTAGCTGGTTTGGTGAATCCTGCGCTTTTGTTATGGGGCCCTTGTGGAATCATTCAGACCGCATGCAAAAAGCGACTCGTTTTTTGATGCGTTGTTTTGCCGTGATGATGCTCGTTGGAGTTTTGGTTTGGTTAAGTCAAAGACCTGTGTTTACTTTGCGTCAAGTGGTGGTTGAGCCAGTTGAGGGTCAAGCACTTCGGCATATCAATAAGCCAACCGTTAAGCAACAAGTTTTGGAGACTGTTCAAGGCAATTTCTTTAGCGTCAAATTGGAAGATGTGAAGCGCGGCTTTGAAGCGATGCCTTGGGTTCGTCATGCGAATGTTCGACGGGTTTGGCCAAATGGCCTGGTGGTTAGCATTGAAGAGCAAAAAGCATTTGCTACTTGGGGTGGCGCGGATAGTCAGAGGCTCATGAATAATCATGGCGAAATTTTTAGTGGACGTATTGCAGATGTTCCGGATGACACCAAACTTGTGGATTTCAACGGTCCTGATGATGCTGGTAAAGAGGTGATGGGGCTCTATGAGAAGGCAAATACTTGGTTCAAGCCATGGAATGCACAAGTGACGAGCCTAACACTATCGGATCGATATGCATGGCATGTGAAGTTATCCAATGGCATGAAATTGGAATTTGGCCGTGATGAAGAGAGCTCCGATAAAGCGCTGACTGAAGAGCGTGTTTCACGGCTTTTTAAATACTGGCCGCAAGTTCAAGAAAAGTGGGCGAACCGAGTTGATGCAGTGGACTTGCGTTATGCCAACGGTTTTGCAGTTCATCTCGCCTCTGCAAATCTTAAAAAGAATGAAGTCGATGATAAAAAAAGTGAGCGCAAGCAATGAGTAAAGATAACCGCGATTTATTGGTGGGATTAGATATTGGCACTTCCAAGGTGGTCGCTTTGGTTGCTGAGTTGGGGCTAGATGGACAATTTAATGTAGTCGGCGTTGGTCAAACCGCATCTAAAGGTTTAAAGAAGGGCGTTGTAGTTAATATTGAAGCAACGGTTCAGTCGATTCAGAAAGCGCTTGAAGAGGCTGAAGTAATGGCCGACCGTCAAATTGCTCAGGTATTTACAGGTATCGCAGGCAATCACATTGTTAGCTTCAACTCTAGTGGCATGGTTGCCATTCGGGATAAAGAAGTCGGTGCTGGCGACGTTGAGCGTGTATTGGAGACTGCCAAGGCAATCAATATCCCCACTGACCAACAGATCCTGCATATCCTCGTTCAGGAATTCATTATTGATGGCCAAGAAGATGTGCGTGAACCTATCGGCATGAGTGGTTTACGTCTTGAAGTGAAGGTGCATATTGTTACTGGCGCCGTTAGTGCCGCCCAGAACATTGTGAAATGCGTACGTCGCTGCGGTCTCGAAGTAAATGATCTGATCTTGCAGCCATTGGCATCTAGCTTGGCCGTATTAACTGAGGATGAAAAAGAGCTTGGCGTTGTATTGGTGGATATTGGTGGAGGCACAACTGATATTGCTATTTATTGCCAGGGATCTATTCGTCATACAGCCGTTATTCCAATTGCTGGCGACCAAATCACTAATGACATTGCGATGGCATTGCGTACTCCAACTATTGATGCAGAAGATTTAAAAATTCAGTATGGCATTGCGCGCCAAGATATGGCCGATCCAACAGCAATGATTGATGTGCCAGGCGTAGGCGATCGTGAGCCACGTCCAATGTCCAAACAGGCTTTGTCCGCAGTGATTGAGCCACGCGTTGAAGAACTCTTTACTCTAGTGAGGGGTGTGGTGCGCGATTCTGGATATGAAGACATGGTGTCATCAGGAATTGTGTTGACTGGTGGTACGGCGTTGATGCCAGGAATGGTTGAATTGGCCGAACAAGTATTTTTGCGCCCTGCTCGTATTGGTACACCAGAGTATCGCGGTCATTTGCATGAAGTTTTACGTAGCCCAAGATTTGCAACCAGCATTGGTTTGCTGATGGAAGGTCAAGCGCAGTTATTGCGCGGTCGTCGCGTTTCTCAGTCTGGGAGTTTGCAGAGTGTGATATCGCGCATGAAGGAATGGTTTGCAGGAAATTTTTAGTTGTTTTCGTCGTCGTCAACGTAGTACGTTTATTGCCTAGGAGGGTATATGGAATTTGAAATGTTAGATCAAGAAGTGGCCGGGAAAACCATCATTAAAGTGGTTGGAGTCGGTGGCGCTGGTGGTAATGCTGTCCAGCACATGATTAAACGCGGAGTAAATGGCGTAGAGTTTATTTGCATGAACACCGATGCTGGCGCTTTACAGCGTTCTGAGGCATCTGTGAATTTGCAACTAGGCTCTAGTGGGCTCGGTGCTGGTGCTAAACCAGAAATCGGTGCGGCTTCCGCAGAAGAAGCGCGTGCTCGCATTGCTGATGCATTGCAAGGCGCACACATGGTGTTTATTACTGCTGGCATGGGGGGTGGCACTGGAACTGGCGCAGCTCCAATCGTTGCTCAAGTGGCAAAAGAAATGGGCATTTTGACAGTTGGCGTTATTAGCAAGCCATTTGATTTCGAGGGCGTAAAGCGTTTGAAAGTTGCAGAAAATGGAGCGGCTGAATTAGAAAGTTACGTTGACTCGTTAATCGTAGTGCTCAATGAAAAATTGTTTGAAGTAATGGGTGAAGATGCTGAGTTTGATAAAGCTTTTGCCTGCGCGGATGATGTTTTGCACAATGCGGTATCTGGTATTGCAGAAATCATCAATGTTCAAGGTTTGATTAACGTCGACTTTGAAGATGTGAAAACTGTAATGGGTGAGCAAGGCAAAGCCATGATGGGAACGGCAACTGTTTCTGGTATGGATCGTGCGCGCTTGGCTGCTGAAGCCGCAGTTGCATCTCCATTGCTCGAAGGGGTTGATCTTTCTGGCGCACGCGGAGTGTTGGTAAACATTACCGCAAGTCGCACATTGAAGTTGTCAGAAACTCGTGAAGTAATGGCTGCAATCCGCGGTTACGCCGCTGATGATGCTACCGTGATCTTCGGTACTGTTTATGATGAGACTTTAGGCGATGCTTTGCGAGTAACTGTTGTAGCTACTGGCTTGAACAATCCGCAAGCTCGCCAAAATAGCCAGCCAGAAGTGGTGTGGAGACAGGCTACTGGTACGCATGATGCAATGCCAACCATGGCTGACCTCAATAGCTTTGCTCCAGCAAGTGCATCTGCTGCAATGAGTAAGGTTGGCCTGGACTCCGCATTGAGCACTAGCGCGGGAATGGCTTTGACTGGTTTGGGTGCTATGCCCGCAGCAACTCAGTCAGCTCCAAGCGGGGTTGATTACAGTCAATATGATTTGCCAAGAGTATTTCGCAGTTCACGTGAAAGCGCTGCTGCCCCTGCATTAGGTGCGGATAGCTCTCCACAGGCAAAAACAATGTTGGATAAAGGAGCTGATTACTATGAAATTCCAGCTTTTTTACGTAAGCAAGCAGACTAATTGACTGCTCAATACAATAGATAGTTGCGAAGTGCCAGCGCGGCGCCCCTCCGGACGACGAATCCCGCGCTAGCGTTGGCTACTTACTAACAACTATTCCATTGGAGATTCCATGATTTCAGTCGGACAAAAATTACCAAACGCAACTCTCTATGAGTTTTTTGATGAAGCGACTGAGGCTTGTGCGGTTGGACCAAACGCTTTTGAGGTTGAAAAAGAAGTTGCTGGTAAAAAAATTGTGATCTTTGCATTACCTGGCGCATTTACTCCGACATGTTCCGCAAAACATGTGCCTGGTTACGTTGAGCATTTTGAAGCTATTAAAGCTAAGGGTGTTGATGAGATTTGGTGCATTTCTGTAAATGACCCATTTGTGATGGGCGCATGGGGACGCGATCAAAAGGTTGGAAAAAAGATTCGCATGTTGGGTGATGGTAGTTGTGAGTTCACTAAAAAGATGGGCATGGAACTCGATTTAAGCGCACGAGGTTTAGGTATTCGTTCAGATCGCTATGCGATGATTGTTGAAGATGGCGTGGTGAAAACTTTGGATCGCGAAGCTTTAGGTAAGTTTGAAGTGAGCGATGCTGCTTCCATATTAAAAAAGCTGTAATTATTTTCTCCCTGAATTGAAATAAGAAATCATGATGAAGCAACGGACAATCGCAATTCCGGTGAAAACCGTGGGGATTGGCTTGCATTCAGGGCGCAAGGTAGCCATATCCATTAAGCCTGCGCCAGTAAATTCAGGAGTTCAGTTTGTGCGCGTTGATACGCCAGAGCAATCAGTTGTGCCTGCTACTGCTCTGGCGGTATGCGATACGCGCTTGGCATCAGTAATACAAAAAGATGGTGTTCGCATATCGACCGTTGAGCACCTGCTCTCAGCTTGTGCGGGTTTAGGGCTTGATAATTTATTGATTGAGCTTGATGGTGAAGAAGTTCCCATCATGGATGGAAGCGCTGCTTCATTCTTATTCTTGATCGAGTCTGCTGGCATTGTTGAGCAAGAGGCGCCGCGACAGTTTGTCGTGATTAAAAAACCTATTGAAGTGCGTGAGGGCGACAAGCTTGCTCGCCTTGAACCATTTTTTGGATTTAAGTTGGATTTCACAATCAACTTTAAGCATCCTGCAGTTGATAGGACCGGGCAACATTTTGTTGTGGATTTTGCTGAGCATGCTTATCGTAGCGAAATTGGCCGCGCTCGCACCTTTGGTTTTGCTCATGAAGTTGAGGCTTTGCGAGAAATGGGCTTAGCCCGCGGCGGTAGTTTGGATAACGCCATTGTGCTAGATGAGCATCGCATCCTTAATAATGAAGAGCTTCGTTATGAAGATGAGTTTGTGCGCCACAAAATCTTAGATGCCATTGGCGATCTTTATCTAGTTGGCCACCCTATTGTTGGCGCATATGTCGCCGAGAAATCTGGACATGCCTTGAACAACGCCCTATTACGCAAGCTCTTGGAAGACCCAAGTTCATACGAAATTACCACTTTTCCGGAAAATAAGGCTCCCGCAGCCTACTCTCAAGAAAACCAACCCCTCTTTTTTTGAGGTGGTTCCCTCAATTACTTGGGCTTGCTTTGAAGCAACTTTTCTACTGCCTTGCGCAGGTCAGAATCTGGCGCTAACTTATCCAATAGACCTTCCCACGAAGTTCTGGCAATCTGATTTAGACCAGGTGGCTTGGTTATTTTCTCGCTCTCCCTTGGTTTTACTTCCCAGGCGGCCGCACTTGGTTTGAGGCGCACTTTAATGGCGCTACAGATATAACCTCTTTTGGCTAAGCCATTGATTAGACTAGGTAAAACTTGCTGAAGTCGGCTAGCAATACTCGAGTTTTCAACTAGCAAAAAGAGTTCGTTTTGACCATTGGCACGCCAGCCAGCCTCAATTTTGGATGTTAAGTGACCCAGCTCTAGATCAGTTAAGGCCTGAGCTAGGTTTGCCTTTAATTTGGCCAAGTCTTCTGTTTTAGCAAGTATGCCCCCAAGGCCTTCTGAGTCGCGTAGGTAGTCCAGCCATTCGTGGGCTATCTTATTCTGAGGGGGTTTAGGGGCAAAGTTCATGAAAAATAAGGGGGCGGGTGATAAACTCAAGGACTTAATTTTCTTCAATATCCCATGGTAATCGGTCTTCTTAAAACCCTGGTCGGCAGTCGTAATGACCGCCTCTTAAAACAGTATCGCAAAGTCGTTGCCAAGGTTAATGCTTTTGAAGCTAACTTGCAGACTTTGACTGATGACGCCCTGCAAGCGAAAACCACCGAATTTAAGTCACGCTTGAGTGCCGGTGAGTCGCTAGAGGATATTGCGCCTGAAGCTTTTGCTGTTGTTCGTGAAGCTAGTTCACGGGTAATGAGGATGCGTCATTTTGATGCGCAGATGATGGGTGGTTTGGCCTTACATCAGGGCAAGATTGCAGAGATGGGTACCGGCGAAGGTAAGACCTTGACCGCTACCCTCCCAGTTTATTTAAATGCTTTAACAGGTAAGGGCGTTCACGTTGTTACTGTAAATGATTACTTGGCTCAGCGCGACGCTGAGTGGATGTCAAAGTTATATAACTTCTTGGGTATGAAAGTTGGTGTGAATCTTTCCCAGATGGATCACACCACTAAGCAGGAGGCCTACGCTGCTGATATTACTTACGGCACCAATAATGAATTCGGCTTTGACTACTTGCGTGACAACATGGTGCAGGATTTGGCCCAACGCGTGCAACGTGGTTTAGCATATGCGATCGTTGATGAGGTCGACTCAATTCTGATTGACGAGGCTCGTACACCTTTAATTATTTCTGGTCAGGCTGAAGATCACACTGATCTCTACGTCAAAATTAATGCCTTACCTTCCCATTTGGAGCTACAAATTGGGGAGGAAAAATCGGATGGAACCGGAGTTATAAAAGCAGGCGACTACTGGGTTGATGAAAAATCCCAGCAGGTGTATTTAACTGAACAAGGTCATGACAAGGCTGAGAACGTTTTGGTTCAGTTGGGTGCGCTAAATGATGGCGATTCTTTATATGCACCACAAAACATTACCTTAATGCACCATGTGTATGCAGCATTGCGTGCGCATACTTTGTATCATCGTGATCAACAATACGTTGTTCAAAATAAAGAAGTAATTATTGTTGATGAGTTCACTGGGCGACTGATGCAAGGTCGTCGTTGGTCAGATGGTTTGCATCAAGCAGTTGAGGCTAAAGAAGGTGTGCCGATTCAGAATGAGAATCGGACCTTAGCAACGATTACCTTCCAGAACTATTTCCGTATGTACGGCAAATTGGCGGGTATGACAGGTACTGCCGACACTGAGGCTTACGAGTTTAAGGAAATTTATAACCTTGAAACTGTGGTGATTCCTCCAAATCGCATTAGCCAAAGAAAAGATAAGCAAGATCAGATTTATAAGTCTTCGCGAGAGCGTTATGATGCTGTCATTAAAGACATCGAGGATTGTTACAAACGTGGCCAGCCAGTACTGGTTGGTACAACCTCGATTGAGAACTCAGAGTTGATCGCAGGCTTGCTAGACAGGCGTCAATTGCCACACCAAGTTTTGAATGCGAAGCAACATGCCCGCGAAGCGGAAATCATTGCCCAAGCAGGTCGACCAAAGATGATTACGATTGCCACCAATATGGCTGGCCGTGGAACAGACATCGTATTGGGCGGTAACGTTGGTAAGCAATCTTCTTTGATTGAGGCCGATGAAGCCCAGTCTGCAGCCGACAAGGCTGCCAAGATTAAAATTTTGCAAGACGAGTGGCAGGGTTTGCATGATCAGGTTTTAGCCGCTGGTGGCTTGCATATTATTGGTACCGAGCGTCACGAGAGCCGCCGCATTGACAATCAGTTAAGAGGTCGCTCAGGTCGTCAGGGTGATCCAGGCTCATCCCGCTTTTACCTTTCTCTAGATGATCCACTATTGCGTATTTTCGCGGGTGATCGTTTGCGCGCTGTGATGGAGCGTCTCAAGATGCCTGATGGCGAACCCATTGAGGCTGGCATGGTGACGCGTTCTATTGAGTCTGCGCAGCGTAAGGTCGAAGGTCGTAACTTTGATATTCGTAAGCAGTTGTTGGAGTATGACGATGTTGCTAATGATCAGCGTAAAGAAACTTATCGCTTAAGAAACGAAGTTCTCGAGACTCAAGATGTTGGTGATCTGGTTGCCAACTTACGTGAAGATGTTTTGCGTACCATCTGCAGTCTCTATGTTCCTCTGGAGTCTATGGAAGAGCAGTGGGATTTAGTTGGACTAGAAAATGCGCTTGCTAGTGACTGGGGTCTAACGGTTGATCTCAAAATTTGGGTTGAGGGTTCTGCGTCGGTGGATGATTCTGAAATCGTCGATCGTGTACTTCAGGCTGCGAAAGATGCTTACGATGCCAAAGTGGATTTATCCGGGCGCGAGTCTTTTGCTGGGTTTGAACGTTCAGTTCTCTTGTATAGCTTAGATACCCATTGGCGTGAGCATTTGGCGGCACTTGATCATCTGCGCCAAGGTATTCATTTGCGTGGTTATGCTCAGAAGGATCCAAAACAGGAATATCGCCGTGAGGCATTCGAGCTGTACGGAGAGCTATTGAACGTTATTAAAAATGATGTCGTGAAAAGCATCATGACCGTTCAGATCCGTAGCGCCACTGAATTGGATCAAGCCTCTGAGGCGATGAATGAAGATCTTGCCAAAATTTCTGATGTTCAATATCAGCATGCCGATATTGAACAAAAGGTAGCTGGTTCTATAGGGGATCGCGAAACGGCTATTGAAATTGCCCCCGCACCAGTTCGGACTAGTCCAAAGATTGGTCGCAATGACCCATGTACCTGCGGAAGCGGTAAGAAGTATAAGAACTGCTGTGGTGCATTGGCTTAATTGGGGTTGGAGGCGAACAAAATCTCGCCTCCTACTTGTTAGTTCTTGAGGTGCCGGTATAAGGTATTTCTGCTAATTCTCAAAAGTTTTGCCGCAAGACTAACATTGCCATTAGTCTTTTCTAATGTTTTCTGGATGGCAATTCTAGAAAGTTGCTTTAGAGCTCCAGATTCAAATTCTTCATGAGCCATGGGATTGGCGGAATTTTTAGATAAATCAATTGAACTATCTAAGCTCTCCGAGTGGAGAGGGCGCCCATAAGAGTGACCTAAAGAAATTTTAAAAAATAAAGATTTAGAAAAATGGGTTCTTAATTCATAGACCTTACTTTGGCCCTTTTTTGCAAAGTCAAATATGCGATCTAGCGAAATATCTAAGAGCTGCTGAATCTTTACGGCACCAATATCAAGGATATTGATTCCAATTAGAGTGAGGGCTGCTCGGTCAGCGCCAATAATTTTGCCGTTTTCATCAAGCCCAATCAGACCTTCTCCCATCGAGCCTAAGCCTTCCGGGCTGCTATGCACTTTGAGTATTAGGGTGTATTCAGATTCTTTAGAGAAAAACAATTGTTTTTCTAAAGAATGGACTGTGGCTTTTACTAGGCCAATGGTGTGAGGGTGATAAGCACTCTTGTCGGTGGAAATATCTAAAACACCACTGATTTTTCCACTCGGAGAAAATATCGGCGCCGCTGTGCAGCTTAAAAATCCATTGTTTTCCAGAAAATGCTCGGACCCATTAATAGATACCGCAGTTCCCTCAACTAAGGCGGTTCCAATTGCATTGGTTCCGCGATGCTTTTCTTGCCATGAGGCTCCAGTCTTTAGCAGCACTCGATCAGCTTTAGAAACAAACTGCGGATCGCCAACTGAGTGAACAATCACACCCTGTTGGTCCGACAAAATAATAACCCCACCATTGCCAGACATTAATCCATGTAAATAATTCATGGTTGGCTTGGCCAAGGTGATTAAATCGCGTCGTTGATCAATACGCGACTGTAATATCTGCCCACTCAAAATATTGTCAGGCAACTGTTTCTGAAATGCTTCTAGACCAGATTGCAAACACCTTTGCCAAGAGCGATAAACCGTTAAGCTTAATTGTGATTTGAGATTTTCTGCGGGCGCATCCCCGTGAAGAAGCCAGCTTCTTCTGATGTCACGGAGATTGGAGACTTTCATTATTGTTCGCCAATTAGTTAAATCGAATACCGTTAGGGTGTCACATAAATGAACACTTGTTCATTGTGCCGATCGGGAAATACCCTAGTTTCTGACCATTTTTGGATTATTGGAAATTTGCTGCGCTGCATTTGATTGCTTAAGTGTTTTGCTTGTATGAAATTGCACTCCATTGCTATTGCTCGCTGAGATAAATGGCATTTCGTAAGAATACTTCTAGGAGAAAATCTTGATCTACGTAGCCCCGGGCGCTGCAGGCGCAAAAATTCAATATAAAACCCAGTATGACAATTTTATTGGTGGTAAATGGACACCGCCAGTTAAGGGTCAGTACTTTGATGTCATTACCCCAATTAGTGGCAAGGTTTATACAAAGGCTGCGCGCTCTAGTGCGGAAGATATTGAGTTGGCCTTAGACTCCGCTCACAAAGCAGCGGATGCCTGGGGCAAAACATCCCCCACTGATCGTTCCAATATTTTGCTAAAGATAGCTGATCGCATTGAAGAAAATCTAGAATTGCTGGCTTATGCAGAAACGGTTGATAATGGAAAGGCCATTCGTGAAACATTGAATGCCGATATTCCCTTGACGGTTGACCACTTCCGTTATTTTGCAGGTTGCATTCGCGCTCAAGAAGGCGCGCTCTCTCAAATAGACGAATTAACTGTCGCATACCACTATCACGAGCCCTTAGGCGTGGTCGGTCAAATCATTCCTTGGAACTTCCCCATTCTGATGGCTGCCTGGAAATTGGCTCCAGCACTTGCGGCAGGTAACTGCGTGGTATTAAAGCCAGCAGAATCTACCCCTATATCTATCTTGGTGCTGATCGAGCTTATTGCCGATTTATTGCCGCCTGGCGTGCTCAATATCGTCAATGGTTATGGTCGCGAAGCTGGAATGCCATTGGCTACTAGCAAGCGTATTGCAAAGATTGCATTCACTGGCTCTACCTCCACTGGCCGTGTGATTGCACAAGCAGCCGCAAATAACCTGATTCCTGCAACTCTCGAATTGGGCGGTAAATCTCCAAACATCTTTTTTGCAGATGTCATGGATAAAGATGATGGCTTCTTGGATAAGGCAATTGAAGGTCTGGTATTGTTTGCTTTTAACCAGGGTGAAGTTTGCACCTGCCCATCTCGAGCTCTTATCCAGGAAAGTATTTATGATAAGTTTATGGAAAAAGTTCTCAAGCGTGTGGCAGCCATTAAGCATGCCAACCCTCTCGATGGCGATAGCATGATGGGTGCACAAGCCTCTAAAGAGCAATTGACAAAAATTCTTTCTTATTTGGATATCGGCAAACAAGAGGGTGCAGAGGTCTTAATTGGCGGCGCTCAGGCTCACTTAGGTGGTGATCTTGAAGGTGGCTACTATGTTCAGCCCACTCTATTTAAGGGTCACAACAAGATGCGCATCTTCCAAGAAGAAATTTTTGGACCAGTCTTAGCGGTAACAACCTTTAAGGATGAAGCTGAAGCTTTGGAAATTGCTAATGACACGCTTTATGGCTTGGGTGCTGGCGTATGGAGTCGTGACGGTAACCTAGCTTATCGTATGGGTCGTGCGATTAAGGCTGGCCGTGTTTGGACTAATTGCTATCATGCCTATCCTGCTCATGCAGCTTTTGGCGGCTATAAAGAGTCTGGCATTGGCAGGGAAACCCATAAAGTTATGCTTGATCACTACCAGCAAACTAAAAACTTATTAGTTAGCTACAGTGAGAGCAAGCTAGGATTCTTTTGAATAGGAAGCTAGATACTTAACAAAGGGCGGAGTGATCCGCCCTTTGTTCTCTGATAGGTGAGACAAGGAGTGAGCATGGTTGAGCGTGTTATTGCGACAGATGAAGCACTCGCCCTCATTGACCAACTTAAGGCTGAGTATGGTGAATTGATGTTTCATCAATCTGGCGGATGCTGTGATAACAGTGCAGCTAATTGCTATCTGCCAACAGACTTAACGATTGGTCAATATGACGTCAAGTTGGGCGAGGTCGGGGGCGTGCCATTCTATATCGGAAAACTTCAATATGAGTACTGGAAACATACTCAACTGATTCTTGATGTGATTCAAGGGCATGGCGGAACTTTTTCCCTTGAGGGTTCAACTGGGAAAGCATTTCATACGCGCTCACGTTTATTTACGGATGATGAATGGAATTCAATTGAGGCGCAGGTATTGGCTGATCTAGCTTAATGGTAGAGTCCATTGGGGTTGAGCTTCCTCTGACAGCCCTAAAAGTCTCCTCTACAATTGTCAGATCATGACAGTTAATCTCCCCCTCCCCCAAAAAGACCAACTCAAGCCAGTAAAAGGCTTTCAGATGGGAATTGCAGAAGCCGGAATCAAAAAGGCAAATCGCAAAGATCTATTGGTAATGACTTTGGCGCCTGGATCGCAGGTTGCGGGTGTTTTTACCCTCAATCGATTCTGTGCTGCCCCCGTTCAAGTGTGCCGTGAGCATCTGGCGCAAGAGTGCCGCAATGGAGAAATTCGTGCTCTGGTGGTAAATACTGGCAATGCCAATGCCGGGACTGGTGAAGAGGGTTTGAGGCATGCTCTAGAAACTTGCGATGCCTTGGCTAAAGACCTCAAGCTCAATCCGGCGCAGATTCTGCCATTCTCTACTGGCGTCATTCTGGAGCCGTTGCCGATTGGAAAAATTATTTCTGCATTACCTGCTGCTGTTGCCAATTTATGCGAAGACAATTGGTTTGATGCGGCTGAGGCAATCATGACAACGGATACTCAGCCCAAGGCTACGTCAATGACGGTGGAAACCCCAGCGGGATCAGTGGTAATTACCGGTATCTGTAAAGGTGCGGGGATGATTCATCCAAATATGGCAACGATGCTAGGTTTTATTGCTACTGACGCGGGTTTTGCCCCTGGCCTGTTAAATAAGCTTACTCGTGAAATTGCCGATTTCTCATTTAATGCCATCACCATTGATGGCGACACTTCGACTAATGACTCTTTCATCATCATGGCAACTGGGCAGTCGGCGGTTCATATTGCATCAATCACTGATCCTAGTTATGCCATAGTCCGGGATGCGCTGATTGCACTAGCCAGAAAGTTGGCACAAATGATTGTGAGGGATGGCGAGGGCGCAACTAAATTTATGACGATTGAAGTAGTCGGCGGTAAGACTGCCGAAGAATGCCGCTTGGTCGCAAAAGCAGTGGCGCACTCACCTTTGGTGAAGACGGCCTTTTTTGCTAGCGATCCCAATTTAGGCCGTATCTTAGCCGCTATTGGATATGCTGGTATTGCCGATTTGGATGTTAATCGAGTGCAGATGTGGCTTGGGGATGTATGGGTCGCGAAAGATGGTGGCCGTAACCCAAGCTATCAAGAGGCTGATGGCCAAAGGGTTATGAAGGAAGCAGAAATCACTGTCAAGATTGATTTGGGGCGTGGCTTAGCATCCCAAACGATGTGGACCTGCGATCTATCCCATGACTATGTATCTATTAATGCCGATTACCGTTCATAAGAACGCAGAACTGAGCGCTAAAGCAAATGAACAAAAAATTAGAAAACCTATTAAGTCATCTTGAAACTTTTTTGCCTAAGCCACTTACTGCTGAACAGTGGAAATCATCTACTGCCTTTAGATGGCGTCGGCGCGATAGTATTTTTGGCAGTATTGGTTTTTTGCAGCCTGTGAAGTATGTATCTGATATTACCTTCGAGGATTTGCAGAATATTGATCGTCAACGTGATGCTATTCGTGACAATACTAAAAACTTTATCCAGAAAAAACCTGCAAACAATATTCTGCTGACGGGTGCTAGGGGTACGGGGAAATCCTCCCTCATCAAGGCTAGCCTGCACGAATTTGCCAGCCAAGGTTTACGTTTAGTTGAAGTGGAAAAAGAACATTTAGCTGATTTGGCTGATATCACAGAGCTATTGGCAGATCGCTCAGAGCGCTTCATTATCTTCTGTGATGATTTGTCATTTGAGGATGGCGAGTCTGGCTATAAGGCCATGAAATCCGCTTTGGATGGATCGGTGTCCGCTCAAGTCGATAACGTATTAATTTACGCAACTTCTAATCGTCGTCACTTATTGCCCGAGTACATGAAAGATAATGAGGCTTATGTTCATAGTGATGATGGTGAAATTCATCCAGGCGAAGTGGTGGAGGAAAAAATTTCTTTATCCGAACGTTTTGGCTTATGGTTATCTTTCTATCCCCCAAAGCAAGATGAGTACCTCGCAATTGTTGGGCATTGGTTAAGCCATTTCGGATTAAATGCTTCTCAAATTGAGGTTGCTCGTGCAGATGCCTTGGTTTGGGCATTAGAACGTGGCTCACGTTCAGGTCGTGTGGCTTGGCAGTTTGCTAAGCATTGGGCCGGTTCACACGCTTAATAACTGAATTTATGAACGTCAATAATCGCCCGGTTACAGAGGTGGTTGCCGGTATCTTGCTGGATTCGGAGGGTCGGTATCTTTTGGGTCAAAGACCTGGGGGTAAGCCTTATGCTGGTTACTGGGAAGTGCCCGGAGGCAAGATTGAGGAAGGTGAGTTAGTGTTTGATGCGCTCAAGCGCGAGCTTCAAGAAGAGCTTGGCATTGATATTGCTTCCAGTGAAGAGCTGACTGTCCTTGAGCACGACTATCCTCATGCTTATGTACGACTTCATGTCAGCATTATTCGCGATTGGGTCGGGACACCTCAAGGCTGTGAGGGCCAGCAATTATCTTGGCAAATGGTATCTCAGGAAGAGCCATCCGTTGAGCCGCTATTGCCTGCGGCCTGGCCAATGCTCGAAAAATTAAAGGATTTTCTTAGAGCTGACAGAGTGTCAGCTTAAAAGGCACATCAACATTAATGTGCTGAGGTTTTTTATCATGATCGGCTTTTAAGAAGCGAATTGATAATAAATATTTATTTGCACTGATTTCCGAATAAAGGGAATCATCTTCCATGGCAATACGCATCAGTTGATAAACCTTGCCTGATGGCGCCTGTTGAAATGATCCTTGATGCGCAACCACTTCTTTAGCTTCGCCAGACTGACGAAGTAGTCTCAAAAATACTTGGCATGCTTCATGCCAAGGTAATAGTGGCGCAACAAAATTTTCTAGTAACTCACGACGTTGACTTGTCGGACTATTTTTCCAAGCATGGTAGCTAGGCAAATCAATTGGACTTGTGCCGCCAGGAATATTTAAGCGCGTACGAATTGCGTTAAGCCACTCGCTTTCGGTGATAGCGGCATTCGGCCTACCTACCGAGTGATTAATGTTTGCCGATGCTGAATCAATTTCAGACAGTGTTTGAGAGAGAGCTTCTTGATCTACTTTTTGAGAAGACTTCAAACCATTTAGCGCGTATTTTTGGCGCTCAAATTCTTTCAATAGAAGAGACTTGATATCGCCACGTGAACCAATATCACCCAAGTCAAATAATGTGGCGATGGCATTGTGGTGAAGTTCTGGATCATCGGATCTCAGAAAGTGATTAAAGCGGGCGAACAAATACTCCAGCCGAAGCATGCTTCGAACTAATTCATTGAAGGGATATTCGTATACGATCACAAGCCCATATTCTATGACGAACTGGCTTGAGTTCGCTTAATATCCATCATTTTTTCGTGCAAATCTTGCACTTCGGCGCTTAAGTCTGCTAGATTGCCTTCGTTGGTCAGGATGGTGTTGGCTTGCGACCGACGAGCTTCTCGGCTTGCCTGGGCAGCCAGAATTTTCTCAACGGCTTCCCGGGTAAGCTGATTACGCTTTATCACTCTTTCAATTTGAGTTTCTTCAGGGCAGTCCACAACGGCAATATGGTCTAAAAGACCTTGCCAGTTGCCGGACTCAATGAGGAGGGGAACAACAAAGGTTAGATACGGTTTGCCAGATTGGGCCAATTCCAGCGCTCGTTTGGCGGTTTCTTGCCGGATAAGGGGGTGGGTAATTTGCTCCAGTATTTTTCTGGCTTCTGGCTTTTCAAAGACCAAGGCGCGCATCTTTGCTCGATTGAGGGCTCCAGAGGGATCGATAAATTCAGGCCCAAACTGATCCAGGATCAATGGAATAGCTACTCCGCCAGGGGCTGTGATTTGGTGGGCAATCAGATCCGTGTCAATAATTCCTGCTCCGAGTTGCCCCAATAAATCGCTGACGGTGGTTTTTCCTGACCCTATCCCACCAGTCAGGCCAAGCAAGGGGATGTTGCCCTTTAAGTTGGCTAAATCAGCGCGGTCGGCAGGTAAGTTGAAATGAGTTGAGGCCATAACAATTGAATGATGCCAGCAATAGCCAGAAATGGTCCAAAAGGAAAGGTTTGGGCATAGGCGCGCTTATTCCATTTAAGCCAAATGATCCCGCCAAGTACTCCAGATAATGACGCTAGCAGCAATATCCCTGGCAAGGGGCTCCAGCCGAGCCAAGCCCCTAAGGCAGCAAGGAGTTTTGCATCCCCCATACCAATTCCATCTTGTTTTCTAATGAGGTGATAAAGGTAGTTTGGTAGCCAAAGCAGAATATAGCCAAGGCAGGCTCCAATAAACGCAGATTGGATATTGGTAAATCCGCTGCTAAAGCCATTCAGAACAAGGCCAGCAATAAGCAAGGGCAAGGTAAGGGCATTGGGAAGCCGGAAGGTGCGAAAGTCGATATAGGTCAAATAAAGCAATATTCCAATGAATGCTGCTTGTATGAAGTAGCTTGATTCAAAAGAAATCATTAAACGATTTGCCCTAAATTAAAGATAGGTAGATACAGGATGATGACAAGACCCCCGATGATCGCGCCAACTAAAATGATTAGCAAGGGCTCAAGGGTTTGACTTAGAGTATTGAGCTGATTGCTGAGTTGCGCACCCAGAACATCGGCGCGCTTATTGAGCATTTCTGGGAGCGAACCACTTTCTGCGCCAATTCGTAATAACTGCAAGGTCTCTACATCACATAAAACTCGCTTAGGGTCGGCTTTGTGTAACGCTGCTCCTAGTGGCCAGCCACGGGTTAGGTGTTTAAATACCTCCGCGCTGAAGTCATGGCTGAGCCATTGATTTGATGATTGCGCAGTGACGCGCAAGGCGTCTGGTAGTGGTAATCCCGATGCGAGCAAGTGACCTAGGGTGCGACACCAATGCGTAAGCGTAGCGAGCCTGAATAAATTTCCAAGAATGGGGATGCGTAAGCTAAGACGATCACATTTTTTCTGTAAGCATGGTAGTTTCAACCAAGCAGCGCTAAATGCGACAAACATGATTGTTGCGGTAATAAAGAGTTCTATAAAGAAAGTCTGGATCAGGGTTGAGGTTGTAATCAGGATCCGTGTGGGCGCGGGTAATTCAGCTTGAAAATGTCCAAAGACATCCTTAAAGACCGGAACAACCCAAATCATCATCATAATGACCAGTAAAAAAGAGGTGGTTAAGGTAATGATGGGATAGCTCAGCGCTTGCTGTATTTTGCGCCGTAGTTCAATCTGAGCTGTAAGTTGCTGAATGATTGTTTTGAGGGCTAAAGTAAGGTCGCCAGAACGCTCACTAACGCGAATGAGATTAATAAACTCCATAGAAAAATGACCCCTTTGTGCTTTTAGACAGTGGGAAAGGCTATACCCCTTTTTTAGTTGAATATAGATGCTCTGCAGCCACCCGTGCCAAGCTTTTGGGGCTGACTGGTGAAGAAGCTCAATGGCATTTAAGAGTGGTAAACCAGCATGAAGCAAGGAAAGCAATTGTTGAGCAAAATGCAGTTGCTCTTGTTTGCTGAGATTTTGCTTGAATAAGGGATGATCTCTTAATGCCATGTGCCAATCTCAGATGCAAGAGAAGCTTCGTCGATGAGACCCGCTTGGATGTGTTGTTTACCGGCTGCATGCATGTCAAGGTGATGTGAATTCTCATTTTGCAGCCATGCAGGATGAAGCACTTCATGAACTCCAATACGCCCATGGTAACCAGATCCTTTGCAGACTTTACAGGGTGAGTCCCCTGGTTTAGTGAGACAGTATTGGCAAAGAGTCCGAATTAAACGCTGGGAGCTCACGCACCGTAAACATGAGTCGACAGACTCTTTGTCTATCCCCAGACTATTAAGTCGTGCTATTGCTCCCTTAGCATTGCGGGTATGTAAAGTGCTGAGAACAAGGTGGCCTGTTTGCGCGGTTTGGATTGCAAGTTGAGCCGTTGCCGCATCTCGTATCTCACCAATCATGATGACGTCTGGGTCTTGTCTGAGTAGAGCGCGAATGATGCTTGCAAAATCAAGTCCTGCACGGGGGTGGTAAGCAACTTGATTCACGCCAGGAAGTCGAATTTCAATAGGATCTTCGATAGAGCAAAGATTGCGGTGAATGAGATTCAATTCCCTGAGGCAGCTATATAGGGTGCGAGTTTTGCCGCTACCGGTTGGACCTGTCACCAAGATCAGACCATTGGCCTGATGAATGGCCGTACGTAGAATTTTTAATTGCTGCGGTAGCAGTCCAAGACGCTCTAGGCTGAGATCTTCAGTTTGACTTGGAAGAATACGAACTACCGCTTTCTCACCATATAGTGTTGGCAGTATCGATACACGGCAATCGGTATTGGGTTTACTAAAGTCATAACCAACACAGAGTCGGCCATCTTGTGGGAGTCTTTTTTCGGCGATATCTAAGCGCGCCAATATTTTGATTCGAGTGATTAATCGCTCGTGGAGATCGATAGGGTGGCGCGACTGAAGCTCTAAGCGCCCATCAATCCGAAGGCGTACTAAAGTTTCTTGGGAGCCAGCTTCAATGTGAATATCAGTCGCCCTGGAATGAAGTGCGCTAACGCTAATGTCATGCCAGGTGCGAATGATAAGAGAGTCATCTTGTGGGTTACTCAAGCTTTACGAGCAGTGTGGATTGGTCGATAAAGCTTCACTGTTTTAATGCCTTGATCATCAAATTGCACTATTTCCATCACGACGTCTGCAATTCGAATGCTGACATCATGATCTGGAATAGCTTCTAATTTTTCTAGAATCAGACCATTAAGAGTGCGCGGCCCATCAAGTGGAAGCTCAAGACTCAATAGGCGATTAAGATCGCGTAGTGAAGACCCTCCACTTGCCAGATAGGTTCCATCTGGCAACCAGCGGGGATCATTGGAGAGGCTAGAGAAGGAGGTGGTGAATTCTCCAATAAGTTCTTCAACAATGTCTTCGAATGTCACAAGACCAAGAACCTCACCATACTCATTGACTACCAAGCTTAAGCGTTGTTGGTTGTCTTGAAAGAATTGCATCTGTTGCAATACAGGTGTTCCACTGGGAATGAAGTATGGTTCATTTACTAAAGATTTAAAGTCTTCGTGCTTGAGTTCGGCATTTCCTAAAAGGGATAACGCCTTCTTCACCGATAAAATTCCAATGATACGCTCGGAGTCTCCATCGCAGACTGGTAGTTTATTGTGATAGCAAGTCTCTAGTTGTTGAACTACCTCATCAATTGGCCTCGAAAGATCGAGTATCTCGATTTTTGATCTTGGCGTCATCACATCATCAACCAAGATATTTTCTAGATTGAATAGGTTTAGCAAAATATTGCGATGGTGGGTTGATGCAAAGCGGTTGGATTCGAGCACAAGGCTGCGCAATTCATCCTTACTCATTGCTCTATTTTCTGCAGAAGCCTGAAGACCTGATACTTTCATCAGCCCAGACACAAAGCCGTTAATAAACCAAAGTAATGGTTTTAGGATGTACGTTAGCGGTAGAACAAGCCAGCCTACATTGGAGGCAATTTTTTCCGGGAAGGCCGCACCAATCACCTTTGGGGTAATTTCGCTAAAGATAATGATGAGTAGTGCAACTATTAGCGTTGCAATAGTGAGTACCAGGCCGCTATCACCAAAAATATGGAGAGCAATTCCGGTAACCAAGATCGGCAGGATGGTGTTGATCAGATTGTTTGATATGAGCAATACCGAAAGCAGGGAATCAATGCGTTTTAAAAGTCTTTCAGCCAAGGCGGATCCTGCGTTACCCCCTTTGGCCATCGCGCGAAGTCGATGGCGGTTGGAGGACAGCATGCTGGTTTCGGTCATAGAAAAAAAGCCCGAAAGAGTGAGTAAAAATAGGACGAGAGCTACCTGAGCAAAAAAAGGCCAATCGTCAAAAAAGGTATCCATCGCTTATGCCTGCAAAAATACGGAAGATTCAATATAGCAAAGTGCTATTTCAGGGGCCATAGGTTTTGTCAGGCATGACACCCCTAAAAGTCTGTTATTTGTGTAAGAATCTTCCTTATGTCGCTGCAAGAAAAGAAATCTTCGCCACCAAATGTCCAATATTGCGTTATTGAAGCTCCTTTTGGGCATTTAGGTATTGGGACGGAGCTTGTAGATGGCAGCTTAATGCTGTCTAAAATCGACTATTTATCTTCAAAAATCCCCTTGAGTCCGCCTACAAACCTCCTGGCGAAGAGGGTTGCCAAGCAATGTGCTGCGTATTTCAAAAATCCAGATTATCAGTTTGACCTTCCCATAAAACCAATCGGCACATTGCATCAACAAAAAGTGTGGGAGACCACCCAGAAAATTCCCCGTGGGCAAACGAGTACTTATGGTGAGATTGCCAAGGCGATCAAGAGTGGTGCAAGGGCTGTGGGGAGTGCATGTGGTGCCAACCCCTATCCCTTAATTACGCCTTGTCACCGAGTGGTTTCTGCGCAAGGTATTGGAGGGTTCATGAAAGAGAACTCACCTGGGCTATATCGACAAATCAAAATTTGGCTTTTAAAACACGAAGGTGTTCTTTAGGAGTGATCTATTGGGTATTTGCCAGCCTTCTTAAAGGCGCCCCCCACAAATAGAAAAAGCCTTTGATGAGAATGTCGCTGCTGGCGGCTATTTTTGTAAAGCCGTAGAAAGACCAGACTGTTTTTCTAGCGAGTTTGACATCTTGCCCCTTTTGGAAATGATCTCGCGCAGCAATCTTATCCAGAGTAAGTACCGCTAGGCCAAAGGCCAGAAAACAAAAACGACGCATGCCTACTTCTTCTCTAGGCAATAGGAGGATATAAGTCAATGAATCACTGAGTTTTTGATAGGCAATGCGCAGTAGCTCAAGCTGACTGAAATTGCTTGGCTTCCAAGAAACCCCGCGTTCACGATCTTTGGGGGAGTCTTTTAGTATGTTGGTCATTTGCAAGGCTTGGCCAAATGCAATTGCGAGATTTTCATGGCCTTCAATATTTTTTGAAAATTGAAGGGAGCGGTGTCGAAAGATGCTGGTAAGAAGCTCTCCCACAACTCCCGCGACTACATAGCAATAATCTTCAAATTCGGTCAGATCTTTTAAGCCAGCTTCAGTTTGCCTTCCATGGAAGCGAGACATCCCTTCAGACATGATTGAGACGCAGCGAGCTACAGCCTCTTGATCGTGATTTGAACAAGTTCGCAGAATGCGCAAAACCGTTGGAATGTGTGCAATTAAATCGAGCTCATCGCGGTTTGAGTAATGCTTGAGGGCGTTCAAGCACGGTGTAACAAAGGATGCGCTGGGAATTCTTTCTAGAACTGCATCTAGAAATAATCTAGAGAGATTTCTTTTGGTTTCCGGGCTTAACTCTGCAGCGTCTTCAATCGTGTCTACGATTCGACATAGTAGATAGGTGCTGCCCACAACCTTTTCCATAGTTGGTGGAAGCAGGGGGATGGTAAGCGCAAAGGTGCGAGAAACTGAATTTAAGATGGCCTTTTGATATGCTAAATCGGCTTGAGGGTTCTCGATGGAGGGATTCACGAGGCAATTATGTCAGACGCATATACCTTCAAGAGATTGAAAATCCCTATTTTTTTGAAATTTTAGGACCTTATACTTTGGGGAAATACCATTTAAAAGCAAGTATGCAATATTTTATTGCACTGCACAATATTCTCCTCTAACATGTCATGAATTCAATATTTTTTATTCTTGCGGAGTTCCTATGAAAATTTGTGTGATCGGTGGAGGTGGCGCTATTGGCGGTTACCTAGCTGTAATGTTGGCTCGAGCAGGCAATGAGGTAACTGTTGTTGCCCGTGGCGCCACTTTAGCGGCAATTAAGGAGCGCGGCCTTGCTTTAATCATGGATGATCAACCCGAACCTTTAGTGGCTCAGGTGAAGGCTGTAGAAAAAATTACTGATGCTGAAAAGCCAGATGTCGTAATCCTGGCTGTAAAAGCGCATCAGGTTGAGCCCATTATCGGCGATCTGGCTGCCATCATGAACTCGGAAACGATCTTGATTCCAATGCAAAACGGAATCCCTTGGTGGTATTTCCAAAAACTTTCAAGCGAATACAAAGATCACTCTGTAGAAACAGTGGATGCTGGCGGTGTCGCAAAGCGCGCCATCAATCCTGACAATATTATTGGTTGCGTGGTGTATCCCGCCACCTTTACTCAGGCGCCTGGTGTGATTCGACATGTCGAAGGCAATCGCTTTCCGCTTGGTGAATTGGATGGCAAGGTTACTGAGCGCATTCAGAAGATGTCCGAAATGATGGGTGTGGCCGGCTTCAAATCTCCAATCCTTGAAGATATTCGTTCTGAAATCTGGCTCAAGCTTTGGGGCAATATGACTTTCAATCCAATCAGTTCTTTAACTCATGGAACCTTGGAGGGTATTTGTCAATATCCGCTCACCAAAGAATTGGCGCGTAGCATGATGGCTGAAGCCCAAACGATTGCCGAGAAACTGGGTGTTACTTTCCGCGTTGATATTGAGCGTCGTATTGCTGGCGCAGAAAAAGTTGGCAAACATAAAACCTCCATGTTGCAAGACTTGGAAGCGGGCCGTAGCTTGGAAATCGATGCCCTGCTGGGCTCCGTCATCGAGTTGGGGAAAATTACTGATACTCCAACACCGTGCCTCAATACCGTTTTTGCTTTAACCAAGTATTTGGATGAGAATGTTCAAGCCTCCAAGGGAAGTCTGGCTTTACCATCCGTATCGGGCTATTGATAAACCCCCAATTGATTTTCTCTAGAAAACTAAGGCATTAAAACGCCCTTGCTATGGTTGAACTGACTTCTTTTGGTTGGATAGAGCGTCCAACTTTTGTGGGTCAGTTCATGTTAGCAAGGGGGTTTTGTTTTAATGGGATGTATTTCTATTCGAAGCGGTTATCTAGGCGACCAACGCCTTCAATAACGATGCTCACGTTGCTACCGGGCTTCATAGAGCCAACGCCTACGGAAGTGCCGCAGGCGATAATATCGCCGGCTTGCAGAGGAACATCTTGCGAGATCAGGCTGACCAATTTTGCTGGTGGGAAAATCATGTCTGCAATAGGATAATTCTGCCGTTCCTGATCGTTCAGAATGGTTTTAATATGTAGTTTGCTAGGATCAATATCGGTAGTAATGTAAGGACCAAATACACCAAAGGTATTAAAGCTCTTGGAGCGAGTCCATTGCGCATATCCAGGATCGCGATTCAGAATTTCAATAGCAGTGACATCATTGATGCAGGTATAGCCAAAAATAACCTTAGCTGCTTCGGCCTCATCTGCTTCATGGCATGACTTGCCAATCACAATTCCGAGTTCGCCTTCATAGACAACTTTCCCTGAGTAAGATTTTGGAGTTCGGATAATTTGGTTCGCCGCCAAGAAGGAATTATTCCCTTTTAGGAAATAGAGAGGCTCTGTTGGCACTGCATGTTCAAGCTTGGTAACGAGTGCATGAAAGTTATCCACCATTGCAAGCATTTTTGATGGTGTGCATGGAATATCGATGGTGACATCGGCTAGGTTGATGGTTTCGCCGGTTGCTTTTGGTTGATTGAAGAGGTCGCCCGAATACACGGCAATGTTTCCTCCTTGCAGTTGACCAAAACCACCCTTTCCTTGATGTTGAAATCTAAGCCATTGAGCCATAATGAATTCCTGTACAGTTTTAAATATTTAGATAAGTAACATCTTACAAGGATGTGCTGATGGGAAAGTCTCCTGCGCTTACTTTTTCTCTTGAATTAGAGCAACCGGTTCCGTATATGGAGCGAACACGCAACTATTACCTTGGCCTAGGTTATGACACCCCTTATGTATGGGCGCACCATAGCGAGGTACCTTTTTCACCTTTGCTCAAGCCGCTGAGTCAATCTGTTGTGGGTTTAATTACTACTGCCGTTCCACATGATGTCACTAAAGGTCCTCAGGGCAAGGGTGCGCCATACAATACGGCGGCCAAGTTTTATCAGCCATATTTACATTCTATTGTTGATGAGGCTGATCTTCGGATTGCACATGTTGGGATTGATCGGCGCAATGCCAATATGGAAGATAGTGCTTGTTGGTTTCCCTTGGATGCTGCCAATAATGCGGTTCAGGCGGGTCGCATTCAGACCTTGTCACCCCATTTCTATGGCTTGCCGACTAATCGTAGTCAACGCCATACTTTGGAGATAGACAGCCCTATTGTCTTAGAAATGCTACGTGCTGATAAAGTAAATGTCGCGGTGTTAATTCCCAATTGTCCGATTTGTCACCAGAGTCAAAGTTTATTGGCGCGTTATCTGGAGGTGGCGGGAATTCCAACCGTAATTATGGGCGCCGCAAAAGATATCGTTGAATATTGCGGAGTGCCACGTTTCTTATTCAGTGATTTTCCATTGGGAAATGCTGCGGCAAAGCCCCATGATCCCGAATCACAAGCGCTTAATTTCGAGTTGGCGCTATGTCTTCTAGAGGATGCTTCAGCGCCAAGGACAACTGTGCAGTCGCCACTGATCTGGTCTAAGGACCACAATTGGAAATTAGATTACTCAAACTTGGAAGCATTATCTGCTGATGAAATCGTACGATTACGCGATGAAGCAGAGAGGGCGCGTATTACTGCACGCGAGTTAAGAATGAAGAGTGTTGGCATTTAGGCTGCTTTTAGGTCTGTCGAGAAAGCGAGTATTCACAGAGGGCGAATAATGCATCAGTCGCTTCATTTTTTGGAAATGACTTGATGCAGTCTAGCGCTAAATTCGCCTCACGCTTTGCGGCGGCCTGCGTGTAATTTAGGGCGCCAGAGTCTTGAACTGCTTTTAAAATCTGCTCGAAAATATTTTCCGGTAAATCCTGACTTTGTTCAATTGCTGAACGCACTAGTAGGCGATCTTCCGAGCTGCCATTTTCTAGAAGGTAAATTAAGGGCAGTGTAGGCTTGCCTTCGCGTAAATCATCGCCCGCATTTTTCCCCATTTGCGCTGCACTTGCTGTGTAGTCCAATAAGTCATCCATTAATTGGAAGGCGGTGCCAATATGGCGACCAAAGGCGGCAGCTTGTTTTCTTTCAGTGTCGCTTGCTTTTGCCAAGATGGCGCCAAGCTCAGAAGAGGCTTCAAATAGTTTTGCTGTCTTGTAGCGAATCACTTGAAGATAGCTCTCTTCATCTACTTCCGGGTCGTGCATATTGAGAAGTTGCAAAACTTCACCTTCAGCGATCGTATTGGTGGCATCCGAAAGGATTTGCATGACGCGTAGGTCATTTGGGGCCACCATCATCTGAAAGGCTCTGGAATACAGGAAGTCACCCACCAACACGCTGGCAGCATTGCCGAAAGCGGCATTGGCAGTTTCACGACCCCGCCTGAGGGTGGATTCATCGACAACATCATCATGAAGTAGGGTGGCAGTGTGGATGAATTCCACAACTGCGGCCAGC
>Ga0364894_10079_pt1 | contig 51563 bp, 36 predicted proteins | sample ExccelJu500001D4_FD_206942 | JGI IMG/M metagenome (GOLD analysis project Ga0364894, IMG submission 206942) | Enriched cells from Trout Bog Lake Hypolimnion, Wisconsin, USA - BchlTB.July16.5000.01.D4 | ecosystem: Environmental > Aquatic > Freshwater > Lake > Hypolimnion/Profundal zone | place: USA...
AAAGGTTTTTAATGATATAAGTTTCGTTTGAATTATTAACCAATGCCTTGCCTATGAACTACCTAAATAGCGGATGAAAATCAATGAATCCATCCTATCCTGAAGCAGGATTGGAGATAACAATTTCGTATAAATCCGCCAATGCGAAATGGCGATTTTTTTGCGCGGAAAAAGTATCAATTCAGAAATAAAACTAAAATTAGAGACCTATGCGTAAAATTTTATTATTGGCTGTCTTGACGATTGGACTATTCTGCTCCTGGCAGGCAGTACTTGCTCAAAAAACAATCACCGGTAAAGTTACCGATCACGATGGGCAAAGTATACCAGGTGCTACAATCGTTGTAAAAGGAACCACAAATGGAACAATCACAGATGCGACTGGAAAATTTTCTATTAAGGCTCCTTCCGAAAATGCTACCTTAATCATCTCCTTCATTGGTATGGTGTCTAAAGAGCTACCGCTAATGGGTAAGTTGACTGTTAACGTCACTCTGGAACCTTCGACTCAGGCGATTGAGGAGGTTGTTGTATCAGCTTTAAATATTTCAAGAAGTAAAAAATCATTAGGTTATGCCACAGCCACAATCCGAGGGGATGATTTGGTGAAATCTGGTGACATTCAAAATCCGTTAACTGCGATGTATGGCTTAGCAGCCGGTTTGGGTGTCGAGGTGAGCTCTTCAGGACCTACCGGAGGTGTGAAAATAAACATTCGGGGCAATGCCAGTCTAAATGGGAATGCCAATACCCGGCCATTAATTGTAGTGGATGGTATTCCTATTTACGATTCCAATTCAAGTATGGCCGCGCGAAATTACAATGGTTTGACCTCTTTCGATTACGGTACGGGTATTAATGATATCAATGGTGCGGATATCGAATCAATTGAATTATTGAAAGGGGCTAAAGCGACGGTATTGTATGGCAGCTTAGCCGGAAATGGGGTAATGATGATAACCACCAAAAAAGGTAAACAGACAAGGGGATTGGGTGTTACGGTTTCCTTGCAGGCTGGCTTTGATCATCCTGTCAATTACATCGATTGGCAAAATGACCATGGAACAGGAACAAGTATTTATGATCTGGCTTATGCCAATGATCCAATTACAGGTAGCAGCGTCAGGGCCTTAAACAGTAACAGATTTAACTTCGGACCAAAATTCGATAATTCCAAAATATTAAATTACGACAATACGTATACAACTTACCGAGCCTATCCCAATAATTACAATGACATTTTTCGAAATACCACCAACACCGAGGCAACCGTGGCCATTTCCGGAGCCAGCGAGAAGGGCAATATGCGTTTGTCTTATACCAATAAGGATTACAATGGCATTTTGCAGAATTTCTATCAGAAAAATAATGATGTTAGTTTTAACGGAAGGTATAAGGCGTCTGATTTTGCATCATTTGAGATTGTTACAAATTTGTATAATGTGCAAACTCAAAATCGTTTACCCAATATTGGCCGATTGGTTTCAAATGGGATAAACCGGGATGCAGACTTTAAACATTTTGCAACTTTTTACAAAGACAATTTAGGACAACAACGGAACGATTATTCTGCAGACAGGTTCCCCTATGTGTTTACCGGTGCGGGAGATGGCTATTTCCCAATGCTCTGGGGGCAAAATGAAAACCGCAATACGGACAATAAACTCCACCTTGTGGCCTCTGCCAAAGTGGATCTGAGTTTTACAAAATGGTTGGGACTTACCATCCAGGCGGGAACAGATTACACCGATTGGGAATATGTCGCCAAAAATAAAGTAACGCAAATTTACCCCACAGTTCAGGGTGGTGCCTTTTCAGATGCGCGGGAGATTTATAAAATCCAAAACTACACTGCACTGTTAAATTTCAATCATAAATATTTCGATAACCGGCTTGATATCGTGGCCTTTGCGGGTCCATCCTATTATCAGAATGATTATTCCAGACTGGGAGTTCAAACAGTGGGCGGTTTGCAATTTCAGGATTGGTATTCTTTAGCTGCCTCTAAGTCTCAATCCGGTCAATTTGGACAAGCTGCCGGTGAAAATAGAAGTACGACCATCTTGTCAAGTATTTTAGGTAACGCTTCCCTTGCATGGAAAAGCACCTTTTATTTGGAAATCAGTGCAAGGCAAGACCGGACTTCAACTTTGGCACCCGGGGATAATTCCTATTTTTATCCTGGCGCCTCTCTGTCCTACAATTTTAACCAAACCTTTAAAATACCGGAATTAACCTACGGGAAACTAAGAATTTCGGCGGCTGCCGTAGGCAAAGGTGCCACCCAGTATGCGTATTGGGCTTATCCTTCTTACAATTTAGGATTGGTGCAGGGGACAGGGGCAATCACTATTTCTTCTCCTTCTTCGTTGTTTGCCCAAAATATTAAACCGGAAATGAAAAAAGAGGTGGAAATTGGCTTCGATACCCAATGGTTTGAAAAACATCCTCTGGAAGTTAATTTCTCATTTTACACTGCTACAAACTACAATCAGATTATTGATTTGGGACTTACAGCTTCTACCGGCTACGCGGATACCAAGGTAAATGCCGGCGGATTCAGAAACTGGGGATATGAGTTTTTTGCCAAGTATACGCCGGTATTAACTAAAATTCATAAATTGGATGTAAGCTTAACCATTGCTAATCAGTATTCAAAAGTGACCAGTCTGTATCCCGGTATAAATCAATACGCTATATCAGGAAGCGGCGCCTACACTGAGGTAGCAATTCCCGGACAGAAAATTGGTAATATTCAGGCTTATGATTATTTAAGGGATCACACAACGGGCAAAAAAATTGTAAATGCCAATACCGGAATCTATAGCCCGGACAATTCTCATTTGGTGGAAGTGGGTAATATAAATCCTTATTTATTAGGTGGTTTTTTTGTAGATTATCATTTCAAAAACCTTGGTATTCATGTGGGTATGAACTATAAATTTGGAGGTACATACTTATCCTATACCAACTACTATTTATACGGGCAAGGATTAACCAAAGCAACCTTGCAATATCGTGACGCGGCGCACGGGGGTATGGCCTATTATATAAATAAATCAAACCACAATATGGCATTGCCCACGGGCGCTACTTCTGCCCCTACTGATTCCCAGGACGGAATTGTTTATCATAACGGCCTGATATTGGATGGAGTAAAGGATGATGGCTCAGGACATTTCGTGAAAAATGATCTTATAATATCTGATTATACATACTATTCAACCTATGTGCATGATATGAGCGAATGGTTTCAGCCCGATAAGTTATCCAAAAACGATTATTTAAAAGTAAGGGAGGTCTCTATAAGTTACACCTTACCACAAAAAATAGCACAAAAATTGGCTGTTGAAAAACTGATGTTATCTGCTTTTGGCCGAAATCTGTTTTACCTGTACAAAACCCTGCCAAATATTGATCCTGAGTCATCCATGGGAAGTAATTCATTTGTCGAGTATACCAGTTTGCCACAGGTTCGGACATTAGGTTTCAAATTAGACGCAAGTTTTTAAGATTAAAATTATCAATACTAAAAAATAGATTATGAAAAAGATACTATTTTTAATACTTGCATTATCAGTCTTAGTCACTGATTTTAGCTGTAAGAAAAAGGTTGACGATGCTTATCCAAACCCGGAAACGGTCAATCCGCCAACAGGAAATTTATTTGCAGGATATTTTACCGGCATGTTATATACCTGGAAATTGTACGTGCAGGATTATGGAGAGAACTGGTGGGAAGAAGATTTGGGGGCAGGAATGTTTGCCCAAACCCATGAACGCTATGTTACAAGTCGCTATAGTTGGTACTCTGATTATTCTAATTTAACCGATGGTGAAAACGGGAATGGTTTTCAGGGATCAAGTAATGGGATACAAAGCCAATGGAATGCCTGTTATACCAAAATGAAAGATTGGTCAACCATGCAGGTTGGTCTTAAAGGAATGTCAGCTGCCGACCAAACCGATGTGCTTATTTATTATCAACTGGCAACTGTGATGAAGGATGTATGGTGTGCCCGATTAGTTGATTTTTTCAATAAAATCCCCTATTTTGATGCGTTCAAGGGCAATCAGGGGGTGTATTTCCCGAAATATGATGATCCTAAAGCAGTATATGACTCAGTGTTGGTTGATTTGCAGAATATAAGCATTGCCTTACCGTTAACCTACGGTAAAATGTCTACGGCCGGTAAAGCCTTATTTGTAAATCAGGATGTTGCTTTTTCAGGCGATGTGAGCAAGTGGGTTCAATATATAAATTCGCAACGATTAAAATTCGGTATCCGTATTTCAGGTGTGGATGCGGCAAATGCACAAACAGCCATTTCAGGGGCAATCGCTAATTTGCCAACTGCGGATATGGATTTCTCAACCCACACAACAGATACACCGCCAGGTGGAGGACTTTGGTTAAGAGGCGTTTATGAATCTGCAAGAATATCTTTTATTCCCAATGTAATAGAAAAAAGGATGAATTTTGGCAATTTAACTTATGAACCAGCGATCGATGACCCTCGACTGCCAGCCATCGGAATGCCCACAAAGTTTGGTGATTTTCGGGGAATGACTATGAATGCCGATACCAATGAAGTTTACTACAATGCTCCCAGGAATCAGACCTATTACAATGGTTATGATAACGCGACTCAGTCACTGGCCAGCAACGCGAGATCGATGTATAATATTGTTACCTTTCCCCAAAATGAGCCGAATTTTCCTGCAAAGATGTGGACGCTGGCTGAGCAGGATTTATTCCTGGCGGAGGCGGAATTAAAAGGGATAGTTTCTACCGGCAAGTCAGCAGGTCAGCACATTAACGATGCAGTGGTTCATTCCAGCAATTATTGGTACAGGATCAATGGATTAAATGCCGGATACCGATCTGATTTAACGGTGCTGCATCCAGCCAAATCGGATGTCAATATTGCCAGTTATGCCAATAAAGTTCAGGCGTTGTTTGAAAGTCAAACTTCACTGGAAAATAAGATGGAGGTTATTATGCAGCAAAAATATATCCATTTAAATATTAGCGACAGTTATGAACTTTGGACTGAGTTGCGCAGGACGCGTCATCCGTTACTGGAGCCCATGGTATTTGCCGGTAAGGTTAATACCCCGCAGCCAGAAAGATTAACCTATCCGACCAGCGAGCTACAAACAAATTCGGCTCAATTATTAAAAGTGAATTCAGATAATAATTTCATTAATCCAATTTTTTGGGTTCCATCGACCAAAGTTGGCTCTTCATGGTATGGAACTTTCCTGGGGCCATATTAAACAGGGGTTCAAATATTTAGGAGTCTTAAATCCCTGCTTCGGTCGGGATTGCTTCATGTCACGTAACTTTTGAATGAAAAGCCGAACACTCAGGGAGGTCATGTCAACCTCCTTTTGTGTTCGGCTCTCCTTGTAGTATTTAAAAGTTTAATGGCTTAAATACAGTTGTTTAGTAATCATGTCCGGTGTGTTTTAATTTACTGCTGGAAATTTGCAGTTAGCAGGTGCTGACCGGAAAATCACAAAACAGTTTAATATACTGGGAAAATCACAGATATTGGAAACGCTTGAAACCAACAAATGTGAACAATTTAGTATCTCCGGCAAAGGTGTGGTGAATAGTTTTGTGGTCCGAACCTCTAAATACGCTGCGGCAGTTTTGTCATTAGGGGATGTGACTGATATTTGATAGCCAAAACCATCAGGTTGAAGTGCCAGGCATGTTTTAAAAAAACCCCTTTCCTGTCCCCAAATATTAGTTTATGTTACACTTATTATGAAAATGACTACACCTGTCAAAAAAAAACTACGCCTGATAATTATCGATTTAATTGAACAAAAGGAATTTAACATGCTAAATAACATATAATTAAAATTGTTTTAACTTAACTGGTTTTTAAATTATCTTGATAAATTTGAATATTTTTATTGGTTTATTTAGAGAACTAATATGTTAAAAAGATATTTCTTTTAATAACTCAAATATGTATATACTTTAAATGGAGACCAGAAACCACATAAAAAACGGGGCGGTACCGAAAAGCCAAATGAGTAGGGAAATCTTAAATCAACTAAAATGAAGAAATCAAACCTTAAGTTAATGTTGGTGACCTTATCCTTAACAGCTATTATTATGAGCGGTTGTAGTGCAACAATGCATACTGTTGGGACAGGAGGCAAAGGGAATTGTAAAGCGGGTAATTATGATGCAAAAAAGAAACAATGGTATTTATTTTGGGGGCTGCTCCCACTTAACCATGTAGATTCCAAGAAACTGGCAGGAGGTGCACAAAATTACACAATAAGAACCACCACAAGTTTTGGAGATGGTTTAATTGCCATACCTGGAAGCTACCTGTTTGGCATTAAAACACAGACTATTAGAGTATCAAAGGGGAATTAACTTTTGAATAGTTCAAAATAAGGAGGGATGGCTAATATTTCCTCACTCCATCCCTTTTAACCATTTTTCAAAATGTTGTATTTCTGTTCAGATTAACAAAAATTTATGCGTAATTCTTTTACTCCACCCGAAATGTCAATTGATCCCAATTGATCCCATCTTCTCTTTTAAATACTCTTTAAATGAAAACAACCACCTGATTATCAGATGGTTGTTTTGTAATTTAGCTCCTCAGGTAGGACTTGAACCTACGACCTACGGATTAACAGTCCGCCGCTCTAACCAACTGAGCTACTAAGGAATTTTATTTGTTCCACTTTGGTACTTATTTTTCCAAAGCGTTGCAAAAGTAGTAAGTTTTTCAGAAATCTGAAATATATTTGTAAAATTATCAGAAAAAAATTGACAAGATGAGTGATTTAAGAATTCTGGGGATTGGAAATGCCTTGGTTGATATTATGGTGCTTGCTGAAGATGACCTGTTAATCAGCAGTTTGAGCTTGCCAAAGGGGGGGATGACCCTCATTGACAGGGAACTTTCGTCACTGATTCAAAAGGAGATTTCGCATCTTAATATAAAAATAGCAACAGGAGGTTCTGTGGCAAATGCCATAAACGGGATCGCTGCGCTTGGTGCCGCTTGCGGTTATATCGGGACAATCGGTCAGGACGCCCTGGGTAAACTGTTCAAAAATGAGATGACAAAGCGGGGAATTGGCATTGTTCTCAAGGAACTTGAGCTTCCGACGGGCAATGCAGTTGGCTTTGTGAGCCCCGATGGCGAACGCACTTTTGCTACTTATCTTGGTGCGGCCGTTGAAATGGGTCCTGATGATATCACCCCTGACCTTTTTTCAGACTACGACATCTTCTTCATCGAAGGTTACCTGGTATTTAATAATTCCTTGATTATGGCTGCAGCCGCAGCTGCAAAATCAGCGGGGTTGGCTATCGCGCTTGATCTCTCAAGCTATAATGTTGTAGAAGCCAATATGGAGGTTCTGAATGAATTGGTGGATAACTATATCGATATTGTCTTTGCGAATGAAGAAGAGGCTAAATCATTTACAGGGATGACTCCGGAGGGAGCTCTTGAAAATCTGGCCGGAAGATGCGATATTGCGGTGGTGAAGGTTGGAAAAGAGGGGGCTTTTGTCCAGCGTGGGATGGAAAAATGGCACATTCCAACAACCTCGGAAACAAATGTCATTGATACTACCGGTGCGGGTGATTTTTTCGCTGCCGGATTTCTTGCAGGATTGGCGGCAGGGCACAATCTCGAGAAATGCGGTAAGATGGGGGCACTATTAGCCGGCGAGGTGATCCAGGTTGTTGGAGCAGAACTGGGGGATAGCCGCTGGGAATTTATCAGAAAACAGGTTGAATTAATATAGTCATTCCTGTACATTCAAATAGCAGAAGAGCACTGTTTTAAAACCGGAATCCGGATCAAAACAGTGCTCTTCTCCATTATTTCTTGCTTTTGCGCAATTCAGTTGACCACAATCTTCACGGTTTGACCGATATTGCCAGAAGAGGTGCCTAAATGAAGCAGAAAATTGCCAGGTTCTACGTGCCATCCCTTGAGAGACTCATCGTAATAGGCCAGGTCAGAGACATTCACCAGCAGGTCCACGGTTTTTGATTCCCCAGGTTTTAAGAATACTTTATCAAATCCTTTCAACTCCTTATCAGGACGCAGAACAGCGCAAAGTGGCTCGCTGACATAGATTTGGGCTACCTCGGCCCCAAAAGTTATTCCTGTGTTTCTGACTACAAATCTCACATGAATGACCTCATCTTGATGATATGTTGGTTTGTCTGTGTTTAATCCCGAGAGCTCAAAAGTTGTATAGGAGAGACCGTATCCAAACGGGAATTGGGGAGCAATTTTTTTTGTGTCAAACCAACGGTAACCGACCAGTATATCTTCTTCATAATTTACCTTGAGGTTATGTCCGGGATAGTTTCCCAGGGCATGATCGGGTGATTGCTCCAGGGAAACTGGTAGTGTGAATGGCATTTTACCCGAGGGGTTAACCTTGCCGCAAAGTACATCCGCGACCGCGTTTCCCGCTTCCATACCACCGTACCAGGCCCATAGTATAGATGGCACCCGGTTGACAATGCCGCCTAACTCCAGCGGAGATCCGGCAATGATGACCACTACAGTGTTTGGATTTACCTTGGCCACCTCACGAATCAGGGTCTCCTGGCCATAGGGTAATTTCATATCCTGACGGTCGAACGATTCGGTATCAAAATCGTGATTTAACCCCCCGAATATTACCGCAATATCCGACATTCGGGCCGCTTCAACAGCCGCATCAATCAGCTTCCAGTCAATTTTTTTAGTGTCTGATTGTCCTTTGTTGTCCCCTTCATAAAAGGTGGATTGCTTTTTATATCCCTGGGCAAAGTTGATCTTCACACTGTTTCCAAACTTCCTGGTTAGAGCTTCGAGCGGAGTGATCTCGTACAATGTTTTGATTTCGGAGCTCAGTCCTCCATTAGTGTGTTTACGCGTCGCGTTGTCTCCAATGAGGGCAACAGATTTTATCCTGGTGAAATCAACCGGAAGAACTTTATGCTCGTTCTGAAGTAAAACAATAGCCTCAGCAGCCGAATTATAGGCAGCCTTCTGATGTTCAGGAGTATTCATGGATCCCTTTTCTCGTGTTTTGCCGCCCATCATTTTGATCTTCATCATAACGCGCAGGATGTTGGACACCTTTTCATTGATTACAGATATTGGCACCTTCCCCTCTTTCACTGCCTGAATAAGCGGGTTGGCAAAATACCAATCGTTGTAATCTTTTTTATCAGTTCCCATTTCCAGATCAAGACCAGCTAGGGCTGCCTTTACTGTACTGTGGGCAGCATCCCAGTCGGTCATCAGGACCCCTTTAAACCCAAGTTCGTTGCGGAGTATCTGTCGGTCGAGGTAGTCGTTTTCGGAACACCAATCGCCGCGGAATTTGTTGTAGGCAGCCATCACAGTCAGCGCCCCTCCCTGGGTGATCGCAGCTTTGAACCCGGGCAGGTATATTTCGTGTAAAGCCCGTTCGCTCATCGCAACATCGATCCTAAAGCGGTTATCTTCCTGGTTATTTGCCAGATAGTGTTTTACACTTGCAGCGACATCCCTGGATTGCAATGCCTTGATATATGGGACTGCCATTGCTGAGATCAGGTATGGATCTTCGCTGAGATATTCAAAGTTGCGGCCGCAAAGTGGCGATCGGATGATATTGATCCCCGGACCGAGCAGTACATCTTTTTTGCGAAATCGTGCCTCTTCACCCAGAACAATTCCCCTTTCACGGGCAAGAGCCGGATTCCAACTGGCTGCCAGAGCCGTTCCGGTGGGAAAACAGGTTGAGGAGTCGTTGGTCCAACCGGAGTAACCCCAGTCGTGCCGGTTAATTTCGGCCCGCACGCCATGAGGTCCGTCGGATAAGGCCCATTCCGGAATCCCCAATCTTTCTACCCCTGAAACATAAAATTTGGAGTTTGCATGTAGCAACCCTATTTTTTCGTTAAGGGTCATCTTTTGGACCATCAACTGAATCCTTGTTTCCTGATCCTCCCCAGGGGTTTTGCTATTTTTCCCCTGGATGAATCCGTACATTAACAGCGAAAGGGAGACTACTAAAATTGATTTTGTCATCCTAAATTTATTTGCAACTCTCAATAATCCTGAATTATAAAAAAAAATTATTCTGCAATCAATAGGAAATAATTCTTCTTCCCTTTTTGTACCAGCAGATATTTTCCTCCGATTAGCTTTCCGGTGTTGAACACTTCATCCGGACTTTCAATTTTGGCTTTGTTTACAGCCACTCCGCCACCGGCAATAGTCCTGCGCGCCTCCCCTTTGGATGGGAAGACTGCGGTTTTTTCTGCCAGCAGATCGATAATATTTAGTCCGGCACCGAGTTCATTATGAGAAATCACAAACTGGGGAACTCCTTCGAAAACGGCTAAAAATGTCGCTTCATCCAGTTTGCGCAAGGTCTCCTCAGTCCCTTTTCCGAAAAGGATCTCAGAGGCTTCAACTGCAACCAGGTAATCAGATTCAGAATGAACCATGCAAGTCACCTCTTTGGCCAGGACCTTCTGGAGTTGACGCAGGTGTGGCGCCTGTTTATGCTCCTCAATCAAATGATTTATGGTTTCCTGAGATAATATTGTAAATATCCTGATGTATTTTTCAGCATCGGCATCCGATGTGTTTAGCCAGAACTGGTAGAATTGGTAAGGTGAAGTTCTTAACGGATCGAGCCACACATTTCCCGATTCTGTTTTCCCGAATTTGGTTCCATCTGCCTTTTTAATCAGCGGACAAGTAAGTGCGAAAGCTTCACCGCCCGCTTTTCTTCGGATCAGTTCGGTCCCGGTGGTGATGTTTCCCCACTGATCGGAACCGCCCATCTGCAATTTGCAGTTCTTTGTTTCGTAAAGGTGGAGAAAATCGGTTCCCTGAACCAGCTGGTAGGTAAACTCAGTAAAGGACATCCCGGCAGAACCACTTTCAGGATCCAGCCTTTTTTTGACAGAATCCTTGGCCATCATATAGTTAACAGTAATATGCTTGCCAATATCACGAATGAAATTCAGAAAGGTAAATTCTTTCATCCAGTCGTAATTATTGACCATCTCGGCGCCATTACCTGCGCAGGAATCAAAATCAAGAAATTTTGAAATCTGAACTTTTAAACACTCCTGGTTGTGGCGTAATGTTTGCTCGTCCAAAAGGTTGCGCTCCTGAGATTTGCCGGAGGGATCCCCGATCATTCCGGTAGCTCCGCCAACCAGAACAATTGGCTTATGACCGGCCAGCTGGAAATGCTTAAGCATCATTACCCCAACCAGGTGCCCGATGTGCAATGAGTCGGCTGTGGGATCAATTCCAACATAAGCGGCAGTAACCTCTTTTTTTAATTGTTCTTCAAGTCCGGGCATCATGTCATGAATCATCCCTCGCCATGTTAATTCTTCAACAAAATTCATTCTGTGTTTCTTTTAAATAGTATTCCAATTGGGCAGTTCCTTTTATCCCGGATTTAGCCGTAATCCCCGGAAAACTTCGGTTTTCCGCAAATAATATGGCTTAAGAGCGGCAAAGATACAACTTTTTAACACCATGGTCTCCCTAGGAACCTTTGAAAATGAGGCTCGTAATTTCTGCCAAAATTTGGGTACTTTAGTCGGGCCAAAACTAATTCAAATGAGACGATCCGGTTCCCCGCTTAATGTTCTGTCAATAGTCGTTTTTTTCCTCCTTATTGCTTTTAACGGGCAATCACAACATCGTTTGGTCCTGTTGCACCCGACCGTGAGCAATATTGAAAGCATGGAGTGGATGGTGAATAATAAAGTGATTGATATTCCCGGCGTAATGATGATCGGTGTATATTCGGCTCATGAAGAGTATGATTATGCCGTTTCGGAGCGTTATATCAGCGAGCATCACCTGAAAAATTATGAACTTCGTAAAATTGAGGGGGAGATCCAATCCCGGGAAATATATCGTGAAAACAGTTGCACACCCGCTTTTCGTAAATTATTTGAAGAGTCTGATGCTATACTTTTTTTTGGCGGTCCCGATATTCCTGCGGCCATTTACGGTGAAAAACAGAATTTTCTGACGCTCGTTACGGATCCAAACCGTCATTATTTTGAGGTTTCCTTCTTTTTCCATCTTATTGGCGGAAGCCGCAATCCCACCTATAAACCCTTTTTAATTGATAATCCGCAATTTATTATCCGGGCTTTCTGTCTGGGAATGCAAACGATGAATGTAGCTGCCGGGGGGACCCTGATTCAGGATATTCCAACCGAATATTACCATAAAAATACGCTGGAGGCGATGGCGCAGCAACCAGCTGACAATCAGCACCGAAGTGCTCTGGCCCCGCTCTATCCGCTTTCTGATTTGTTCGGAGGAATTTTCCACCGGATCAGAATAGCAAAAACGGGTTATTTATCCGAATTTGGGGTGGCTTCGAAAAATTCCGGACCGATGGTGCTGAGCGCTCATCATCAGGCAGCAGGCCATTTGGGTGCCAATTTAGCGGTGATCGCAACTTCGGCGGATGGAAAAATAATTGAAGCGCTTCAGCATAAAGCGTTCCGGAATGTTGTTGGCGTTCAGTTTCACCCTGAGCCTGCAGTGCTGTATCAGCAGGAGGCCACATTTACAACTATTCCCGGAAAGACCTTTTCTCCAAACGAACTGCTGCAAAAATCAAACAGCCTGCTATTTCATCAGCATTTCTGGAAAGATTTTTCGGAGAGGGTAAAGAAAGGCAGGCGGCAAAAACAGACAGAACAGGCTTATTGATGTCTGAAGTCCTTTCTTTGTTATTGGGACAGTCCGCTCCAGGCAACAGCTATCTGGCAACAGAAAAGACATCAGAACCAAAAGTATAATTTTCAGAACAAAAAAAAGGATGAAAAACCACCGGTGAGCGATTCACCAGCCAGAAGACAATAATCCGGCGGTGGCACTTTAGTTAAAAAACGGAAGATCATTTTGCCTCCATAAGTTGTCACAGGGGTTTAGATAATTGCATTTTTAGGTCTGTTCTCAAGGATTTTTGTTTTCTCTGCTTTTAGAAAAGGGAGAATATTTGGGGCAATATTTTCGATTGGACCATATAACTTGGATCCCATTTTCTCTTTTTCCGGGATGATCCTGCCGGTAAAATTCTCTATTTTAAAAATAACAATCATAATTATACTCAGGATAAATGCCGTTTTTAGTACACCAAAAATGGCCCCGCCCAGCCTGCTGAAGATACTTAGGGCAATAGCCCGGACAAATTTTTCGGTAAGCGTTGCAACCAGATGAACCACCAGGACAACAAAAACAAATATAAGGACGAATGACACAAGTTTTATGGCATCCGCGCTCCAGTCAATATATTTCGACAGCCAATTCCGGACAAATCCCGAGAATTCCACAGCTGCCCAAATACCCAGGATTAGCGAGGCGATAGATGCCAATTCAATGAAAAATCCTTTGACGAAACCATTAATTGCGGCCGCCACAAGAATAACTGCCAGGATAATATCTATAACATTCATAATTATATATTTTATTTTTATCAGGTAATTTAAGTGAGCTAACGTTGTATTGAATTTCTATATCGTTTGGTGATTCTTGAATCATGGCTATTTCACTCGAATAAATTTAGGTTAACTTACATATTTATAGATTATTGATTCTTGTGGAACCCCCTTGGATTTATTCATCTTTTTTGTGAACGTTAGTTCATGAGGGTTTCATGAGAATAAAGTTTTAAATTTGTCGCAATAAATATATTATTATCATTAATACGCTGCTAATTGGCGGAAAGTTACTAATTTTCATCCAAATAATTTTAATCAGGTACAGAGCATGGCTATTGTTAATTCAATTATCAACTGGATCAATTACAAACGAATTTATGAAATAGATCTTTATCGGGAACATGCCAGAGAGATTCAGGAGGAAGTGCTTTTTAATTTACTGAACACTGCAAAAAACACAGAATGGGGCGAGAAATACAATTATTCAAAGATCAAGTCCTGGGAATATTACCACCAAAACATACCAATTTCGCGATATGAGACGATAGAACCGATGATTAACCGCATGATCCAGGGGGAAAAAAGTGTCCTTTGGCCTGGTGACATGAAATGGTTTGCCAAATCATCGGGGACTACAAATGCCAAGAGTAAATTTATCCCGGTTTCGAAGGACTCGCTGGATAACTGCCATTTCAGGGGGGGAAAGGATGTTTTGGCGATCTATTACCGGAATAATCCAGGGGCATCACTCCTTTCGGGCAAGAGCCTGACTCTTGGCGGAAGCCACCAGATGACCAACCTGAGCAATAAGGCTTATTATGGTGATCTTTCTGCAATTATGATTGAAAATCTTCCCTTTTGGACCGATTTTCATCGCACACCTCCCACAGAGATTGCCTTAATTCCGGAGTTTGAGGAGAAGATAGCCCAAATAACAAAGACCGCTATACACGATAACGTTACCTCTTTGGCGGGAGTCCCTTCGTGGTTTTTGGTATTGTTGCGTTACATCCTTGAATATACCGGAAAGTCAAATATTACCGAGGTGTGGCCCAGCCTTGAATTATTTATCCATGGCGGAGTCTCGTTTGAGCCTTATAAAGAACAATATAAGCGAATTATACCCTCCTCCAGGATGAACTATATGGAGACTTATAATGCCTCAGAGGGCTTTTTTGCCATCCAGGACGATCCTTCAAGCCCGGATATGCTCCTTATGCTTGATTATGGTGTTTATTACGAGTTTATCCTTGCCGGTGATGCAGAACAGGTGAACCCTTCTACCATCCCGCTTTGGGAAGTTGAGCTGGGGGTCAATTATGCCATGGTAATCTCCACCAGCGGAGGACTCTGGCGTTATATGATTGGGGACACAGTTGTATTTACGACTAAAGATCCCTATAAACTTAGAATTACCGGGAGAACAAAGCATTTTATAAATGCCTTTGGGGAGGAGATAATTATTGACAATGCAGAGCGGGCCATCAAGGTGGCATGCGCAGCGACGGGGGCAATTATCGATGACTATACCGCAGGTCCAATATTCATGTCAGAGAATCAGACAAAGGGTGCCCATCAATGGTTGATCGAATTCAACACGGTTCCGGATGACCTGGATAAATTTACTGCAATTCTGGATCTGGAGCTGCAGAACCTAAATTCTGATTATGAAGCGAAGAGACGTAAAAACGCAACCCTTGAGAAACCACATGTTCTGGCCGTGGCAGATGGCACCTTTTTGCAATGGATGAGGGAAAGGGGGAAAGTGGGTGGCCAGAATAAAGTTCCCCGATTATCGAATGACCGGGAATTTATCGAAAGCCTGATGCGGATAAATGAAACTATTTCACAGATATCAAAGTTTGGATGACGCTTTTATAAACTATCTTTGACAAAAAGGAGTAATTCAACGATAAAGATCGCTTAGGAATCCGGACTCAGATTATAAGTTGATTTTTTCAAGTTCATACCCTTTGTATGCTAAAAACTAAATAACTGCGTGCGAAACCCTCATAAACGGTCATTCACACTATAAAGGTGAATAAATCGATGAGGATTCCGTGAGTATCAGGAATCAAAAAATAAGTAAGATAACCTAAATTTATTTGAGTGAAAAAGACAACATCAGCGATGCATATCGCTATTGCAGGCAATATTGGGGCCGGAAAGACAACCCTGACGGAGATCCTGTCAAAACATTACGGATGGGAAGCCCATTATGAAGATGTGGATGGAAACCCCTATCTGAATGATTTCTATCACGATATGCAGCGGTGGTCTTTTAATTTACAAGTCTATTTCCTCAATAAGCGTTTTGGCCAGATTATCGAGTTCCGTAATTCGGGAAAAACGGTGATTCAGGATCGGACGATTTATGAGGATGCGGAGATTTTTGCCCCCAACCTTCACGACATGGGACTAATGAGTACCCGCGATTTCGAAACCTATCACAATATGTTTGATTTGATGGGGAAACTAATCCAAACCCCCGATCTGATCATTTATCTGCGTGCTACAGTACCTACGCTGGTTAAGCAAATTCAGAAGAGAGGGCGGGATTACGAAGATACGATCCGCCTCGATTACCTCAAACAACTTAATCAGCGGTATGAAGCCTGGGCTACCCGGTATCAGACCGGCAAAATGCTGGTTATCAATGTTGATGAACTTAACTTTGTAGAAAACAAGGAAGATGTCAGCAAGGTTATCGACCGCATTGACGCCAGGCTGCACGGACTTTTTTAATGAGGTGCAGATAACACATTGTGGTGAACATTCTTTTACAGCTCAATTTTCGGCTGTGGGAAGTAAGTGATTTTCCCTTGCCTGGGGGACTCAATTTTAAAACGACCAATTTTTTCACTCGAAATCTCCCAATTTTCAAATCGGAAGTTTTCCTCAGTCTTCTGCCATTTAATTATGGCATTTGTCATTTTTAGTTCACAAAATAAATCGTACGATTATGCCGGAATTACACTCCCTCAAAAGATGGACTTCCCGGGATTAATTAGTGTCAATAATATCACGGAAATATTATGAAACAGCAGGATACGATGTGTGCGAACGGCTTTTATTTTGGGGAGGATATACTCACGCCGGGTCTGGCACTGCAAATGGCGGCAGGTAAAATCAAAGGATTAATAGGGCAGAAAGCTAAAGAAAGAATTGCGAACAGCCGGAATATTGTGGAATCGATCGTAGCCAATCATGTGATTGTTTATGGAATCAATACCGGTTTTGGGCCGCTTTGCACTACCATTATTTCGGAGAGCGACACCAGAAAATTGCAATTGAATCTGTTAAAGAGTCACAGCGTAGGGGTTGGAGACGCCATTGATCCCGAACTTGCCAAATTGATGATGATCCTCAAAGTGCATGCGCTGGCTAAAGGGTATTCAGGAATTGCCCTTGAAACGCTCGATCGGATTATCTGGCATATTAATGAGAATATTATTCCGGTTGTTCCATCTCAGGGGTCTGTGGGGGCTTCCGGAGATCTGGCCCCGCTTGCCCATCTTTTTCTTCCCTTGACAGGACATGGAAAGGTTTATCATAAAGGTAAGGTTCATGAAATGAGTATCTTACTGAATAAGTTTGGAATGGCACCCCTGGAGCTGGGAGCCAAGGAGGGACTTGCACTAATTAACGGGACTCAATTTATTGCTGCACATGCTATTAAAGTTCTGGACCGGCTGCAAAATTGTCTGGATAATGCTGATGTGATTGCAGCCATGAACCTCGAAGCGATGCTTGGCTCGGTTAAAACATTTTCTCCTGAACTGCATGCCTTGCGTCCCTATCAGGGGACAATCTATGTGGCCGAGCGGATGAGATTGCTCATTGGTGCTTCTGAGATTGTAAAATCGCATAAAAATTGCTCCCGGATGCAGGATCCCTATTCTTTAAGATGTATCCCGCAGGTTCATGGGGCCTCGCGAAATGCCTGGTTACACCTGAAGGAGCTGGTGCATGTCGAGCTCAATTCGGTAACCGATAATCCGGTTATTCTTGAAGATGGACGGACCATAAGTGGTGGAAGTTTTCACGGCCAGCCCCTTGCGATGGCTTTGGATTATGTAACAGTTGCCGCTGCCGAACTGGGAAATATTGCTGACCGGCGCATCTACCTGTCGCTTAATGATTCAATTGAAGGGTTGCCAAAGCTGCTCATGCGTGAAACGGGATTAAACTCCGGGTTTATGATTCCTCAATACACCACGGCCGCATTGGTCAGCGAAAATAAGAGTCTCTGTTTTCCGGCCAGCGCCGACAGTATACCCACCTCATTAGGTCAGGAGGACCATGTGAGTATGGGATCGATCAGCGGGCGAAAAGCGCTTATGGTAATTGATAATCTTGAAAAGATTCTGGGAATTGAGCTTTTCTGTGCGGCCCAGGGTTTTGATTTCCGCAAGCCGCTTAAATCGGGAGGAATTCTTGATGCGTGTCACCAGGCAATACGCCGGACAATTCCCTTTGCAGAAGCGGATCATATCATGTCGGCCGAGATGAACAAGGCGATTGAACTGGTTAAAAAACGCACTTTGATCGCCGTCTCAAACAAAGCTGCCAAAAAACTGAAAATTAATCTTAAAAATGAGTGCCATGAACTTTTCGGAATTTATTGAAAAATACGCAACTCATCCAAATTATCATTCTCCCATTGGAAATGAGTTGAATGCCAGATCATGGCAAACAGAGGCGCCGCTGCGCATGTTACTCAATAATCTGGACCGAAATGTGGCGGAAAATCCGGAAGAACTTGTAGTTTACGGGGGAACTGGTCAGGCAGCCCGGAATCCTGAAGCCCTGCGCCAGATTATCAAATGTCTGCTCGAACTGGATGAGAACCATAGTCTGCTGATTCAATCGGGTAAGGCAGTCGGTATCGTCCGCACCCATCCTGAGGCGCCAAGGGTATTTATTGCAAACAGTAATCTTGTCCCGGTTTGGGCAACCTGGGACCATTTCGAAAAACTCAAAAGCGCGGGATTGATGATGTATGGGCAGATGACCGCGGGAAGCTGGATTTATATAGGTTCACAGGGGATTCTCCAGGGAACGTTCGAGACTTTTGCCGCCTGCGGAACGAAATATTTCAAGGGAGATCTGACCCATAAGCTGATTGTTTCAGGAGGACTCGGGGGTATGGGCGGAGCTCAGCCACTTGCCGCCACCATGGCAGGAGCCACTTTTCTGGGAGTCGACATTGATCCTGAGCGGATTAAAAAGCGTCGTGAAACTGGCTATGTGGATCATATCTCCTATTCCTACCACGAAGCCAAAGCCCTGGTGCTGATGGCAAAGAAATCAGGTAAGCCGGTTTCCGTAGGACTGGTTGCCGATATTGGGGATACGCTTGAGCAGTTGCTGATCGATGGCATAATCCCAGATATTGTTACTGACCAGACATCTGCCCACGATCCTCTGCATGGTTATGTGCCTAATGACCTGACTCTTGAGGCGGCCCGTTCATTGCGGGAAATTGCCCCGGATCGGTATAAAGAGCTGTCCATGAAAAGTATGGCCCGGCATGCGGGGTTTATGCTGGAGATGCAACGGCAGGGAGCTGTCGTATTTGACTATGGGAATAATTTGCGTGAAATGGCCCGGCAAGGGGGTGAAAAAAATGCGTATAATTACAACGGTTTTATTCCCGAGTTTATCCGGCCACTTTTTTGCGACGGGAAAGGTCCTTTTCGGTGGGCCGCTTTGTCGGGCGATCCGGAAGATATACGGGTGACGGATCGGGCTCTGATTGAGGCTTTTCCCGATAATCTGCAAATGATCACCTGGTTGCATAAGGCTGAAAAGCAGGTCGCGTTTCAGGGTCTCCCTGCCCGGATCTGCTGGCTGGGAATGGGTGAACGCGAAAAGGCAGGGGTGCTGTTCAACAACCTGGTGAAGGAGGGAAAGGTGAAAGCTCCGATTGTCATCGGACGTGATCATCTCGATTGCGGATCGGTGGCATCTCCAAACCGGGAAACCGAGAAAATGATGGATGGAAGCGATGCCGTGTCAGACTGGCCGCTGCTGAACCTGATGGCCAATACTGGCGGTGGCGCAACCTGGGTTTCATTTCATCACGGAGGTGGAGTAGGGATGGGCTATTCACAGCATGCCGGAATGGTCGTCCTCGCCGACGGAACCGAAAGGGGCGAAAGCTGCATCCGAAGAGTACTTTATAACGATCCTGCAATGGGGATCTTCAGGCATAACGATGCAGGGTATGAAAAAGCCCAGGAAAATATGGCCACTTATAACCTCAGATTTCAGTGAAATTAAATATTTTCGCGTCTGATTTTAGTTAAATGCCGGATCGCGCGATTATTTAATAAACATAAAATACAACAGGCAATCAGCTGTTTCTATTCCGCAGATTTTATGCCCATTATTGAACCAGGATGAATAACAAATAACTATGATAAAGAACAGATTAATAGGCCCTTTTACCCAACTTTTGACCATGAATAATATTCCTTTAAGAGGAAGTTTAAATGACAGTCAACTTGAAATTATCCCAGATGGCGGGATCGTCGTTTGTGAAGGGAAAATTGTCAAAGTTGGAAATTTTGACCTGCTGGGTGATGAGTTTGGGGATCGCAACACTATAATTGATTATATCGACAGCGATATGGTCGTTATTCCGGGGATGATCGACCCCCATACTCACCTGTGTTGGGCAGGAAGCCGGGCAAACGATTATGCCCTCCGGTTAGCCGGGAAAAGTTACCTCGAAATTGCCCAGGGGGGCGGCGGGATAGGCGATACGGTTGAAAAAACGAGGGTCGCACCATCCGCTGATCTTGAAGCCTCACTGACTGAGCGTGCCAAGACCTATTTGCGCAATGGGGTGACCACAATTGAAGTCAAAAGCGGTTATTGTCTGAATACCGAGGGGGAACTCAAACTGCTCGAAGTGATCGGAAAAGTGAATAAAAAGCTCTCTGTGGATCTTATACCTACCTGCCTTGCAGCTCATATTAAACCTGCCGATTTTCGTGGAACTCAGGCTGATTACCTTGAAAGTATTGTCAATGAGCTTCTTCCTGAGATTCGGGTACGAAAATTAGCCAACAGAATAGATATCTATATCGACAAAGGGGCGTTTACTCCATCTGAAGCACTGGTATATCTGAAACGGGCAAAGAGCCTTGGTTTTGATTTGGTAATTCATGGGGATCAGTTTACCGAAGGGGGTGTGGCCGTGGCTTCTGAACTCGGGGCGCTCTCCGTAGATCATCTGGAGATGATGAATGATCATGAAATTAACGCATTAGCCGCTTCAAATGTGATCCCAATTGTTCTTCCCGGTTCATCCCTTGGACTGGGTGGCCGTTTTGCCCCTGCCCGGAAACTTCTGGATGCGGGTTGTTCGCTGGCTATCGGGTCTGACTGGAATCCCGGATCAGCTCCGATGGGTGATTTGTTGTTGCAGACTGCATTATTAGGTATTTTTGAAAAGATGACCATGGCCGAATCGTTGGCAGGGATCACTTTTAGGGCAGCCAGAGCCCTTAACCTCACTGACCGCGGAGTATTAAGTGTAGGAATGCTTGCTGATATGGCCGGATTTCCTGTCGCCGATTACCGCGAAATTATTTACCACCAGGGAAGTCTGGATCCTTCAGTAGTATGGAAGCGGGGAGAGAGGCAGTGAATGAAAAATGGAATGATGGAGAGACGCACACCAGTGCCTCTGCTAATTGCCAGCTGCTTAAAGATAACGTACAGACCTAAATCTTCAAATCATGAAACAGCTTATCGAATGTGTTCCCAATTTTTCGGAAGGCCGTGATCATTTCATCATCAAACAGCTGACTGATGTGATTGAGAGTGTTCAGGGAATCAGACTGTTGAATGTCGATCCCGGATATGCTACCAACCGGACAGTAGTTACATTTGTGGGCGAGCCTGCCCTGGTCGTTGAGGCCGCTTTTCGGGCAATTAAACGTGCCTCTGAAATTATTGACATGCGTCATCACAAAGGGGAACACCCACGTTTTGGCGCAACCGACGTATGTCCGTTTGTGCCGGTTTCCGATATTTCGATGGAGGAGACCGTTAAGTATGCCCGGATCCTTGCCAAAAGGGTCGGAGAGGAGTTGTCTATTCCCGTTTATTGTTACGAATTTGCAGCTTTTGAAGAAAAACGGCGAAGCCTTGCCAACTGCAGGGCCGGTGAGTATGAAGGTTTGGCCGAAAGGGTCAAAATGGAAGAATGGCAACCCGATTTTGGTCCGGCTGCATTTAATGAGCGGGCTGGTGCTGCTGCAATCGGGGCGAGAAATTTCCTCATTGCCTACAATGTCAATTTAAATACAAGTTCTGTGCGCCTGGCCAATTCGATAGCTTTTGATGTGCGTGAATCCGGACGAATTAAACGGGAAGGGGATCCGGTTACCGGGAAAATCGTCAGAGACGGACATGGTGAGGCTGTCAGAATTCCCGGTACATTGAAAAAGGTTCGTGCCATCGGTTGGTATATCAGGGAGTATGGAATAGCTCAAATATCGATGAACCTGATTGATATCACTACTACTCCGGTTCATGTCGCTTTTGATGAAGTTTGCGAAAGAGCCCGCGACCGGGGCATCCGTGTGACCGGATCTGAGTTGATCGGGATGATTCCGTTGCAGGCCATGGTTGATGCCGGAAAATATTTTCTCCGGAAGCAACACCGTTCAGTGGGAATTCCGGATCACGAAATAATTCATATCGCGGTTAAATCACTGGGTCTGGATGAACTGGCCCCATTCGATCCTGACAAGCGAATTATAGAATATTTCCTCCGCGACAAGAGCAGCCCATTGATTACTATGTCCCTCACAGAATTCTCGCGTGAGACGGCCTCTGATACACCTGCACCGGGTGGAGGCTCAGTGGCTGCCTATGTGGGTGCATTGGGGGCCTCCTTAGGGACGATGGTTGCAAATCTGACTTCACAGAAACGGGGATGGGACTCCCGCTGGGAAGAATATTCAGAATGGGCAGAAAAAGGGAAGGAGTATTATGAAGCATTACTCAACATGGTAGATCAGGATACCGATGCTTTTAGTCAGATTATGAATGCCTTCCAACTGCCAAAGGAGACATCCGCTGAGAAGATAGTCCGTAAAAATGCCATTCAAACGGCTACATTGAATGCCATGGAGATCCCCTTTCGGGTGATGCAAACCGCTTTTCAGTCGATGGAGGTGATCCAGGCAATGGCCGAAACGGGAAATCCCAATTCGATAACCGATGCCGGAGTCGGGGCACTTTGCGCTACAACAGCAGTTTCGGGAGCCTATCTTAATGTTTTGGTGAATGCTGCCGGTATTGAAGATAAAATGACCATCCATCAAATGTTGTCTGAAGCCGAAGCACTTGAAATTCATGCCAAAGATAAGTGCAGGCTGATCCAGGAGCTTGTTCTGGAGAAAATTAGTCAGGGCTAAAATTTTTATAACTTGATTTACCAGTAACCTGTCGCAGGGAAGCAAGCAGTATTTCCTTTTTGTCTTTTTCAGGTCGTGTCATCGAAAGTTTTAATGTCAGCGGATAATATTTCCGCCATCTTAAACGGGGCATTTTAGGAAAGTTTTAAACTCTTTCGGATATGATTATCTTTGTCCTGATAATCCTTTAAAAATGCGGATGGGTTTACGATTAAAACAGGGGATAAGTAAGTTATTCAGGTTGCTGTTGCTGGTACTCTTTTTAGGGTATTACAGTGGCATTACCCTGTTTCCCCATGCCCATGTCATCAACGGGATTACCATTATTCATTCGCACCCTTTCAATTCAGGTGGTGGGAATAACTCTTCAAATTTGCCCCACTCCGGAAAGGAGTTGCAGCTCATTCATCATTTATCCGAGTTCCTCTCGACAGCTGTTAGTGTCGCTTTCATTTCGCTGATAATTAAATCTTTACTTGTTGAAGATCTGGTCCATTCCACCAAAGAAGGATATGCTGAACCGGGGGGTAACCGTACCAATTCGCTTCGTGCTCCCCCGGTGAAATGTTTTAATCTGGCTTAAAATAGAAGGTAGCGTGGCTACCATGGTCTGCCGGTAAGCTGATTTTCAGAATAACCGGCGGAGAGATTATGCATTTTAAAATTAACAGAAAAATGAAAAGAACATTGGTTATGAGTTTGGCATGGCTGGCTATTTCATGTCAAAGCAAAACAGAACCGGGATCATCGGCAAATTATACAATAAAAGGGGATACTATCTGTATTCCTCAGAATTCCAATTTAAAGAAGAAAATCAAAACAGTTCTGGTCAGTGCAATACCCTATCATTATAAACGATCCGCATCGGGTATTGTGAAGGCTATTCCCAATAATTATGCCCAGATTGCCTCCCCTTTTGCCGGCAGAATCATTCGGTCTTTTATCAAGCTTGGTCAGCGTGTGGCCGTCAATGCCCCTATATTCGAGATCAGCTCACCCTCTTTTTTTGAAGCTGGTAAGGCTTATTACCAGTCAAAACAAGAGATGCAGCTGGCCGAAAAGAACCTCAGAAGACAACAGGATCTGCTTAAAAATGGTGTAGGGGTTCAAAAAGATCTGGAGGAGGCAGAAGTGACTTACGAAGTGAGCAAGCGCGACCATGAGAATTCGGTTGCAAGTCTGAAAGTCTACCACGTTAATCCTGCCAATATGGTTTTGGGTGAGCCTTTGGTCGTTCGTACCCCCATCGCAGGAGAAGTGATCACGGATAACATTGTGATCGGGCAATACCTGCGTGAAGATGCCGGACCGGTGGCCCTTGTTGCTGAATTAAGCAAAGTCTGGGTGGTCGGCCAGTTGAAGGAGAAGGATATCAGCAGTATCCGCGAATCGGATGAAGTTGAAATCGAAGCGGCAGGCATGCCTGGGCTGATGATACGTGGGGTCGTCTATCATATCAGTGAGATGCTTGATGAAACGACCCGTTCGATCGAAGTATTTATTGAATGTGCCAACAGCGGGCGAAACCTCAAGCCGGGGATGTATGCAACAGTTCAGTTTACCGGGAGAGCTGACAGCTCCATCCTGGTTCCTGCTACAGCTGTCCTGCAAATGGAGGAGAGCAGTTTTGTTTTTGTGAAAACCGGGCTAAACGGATATCTGAAACGGATGATCACAACCTTGGGGACCGATAATGACCGGATCATACTGAAGTCAGGACTGAAGCCTGCCGATGAGCTTGTTACGGAAGGTGCAATTTATTTACTTGAAGCCAAATAACCTGAGATATGCGCGGAATAATTTTAATGGCCATCCAAAAAAGATGGATGATGGTCGCCGTTTTCTTTCTGATCTGCATGCTGGGATTTTATTCCTGGAACCAACTCTCGGTAGAGGCTTATCCCGATATTGCCGATGTTACCGTTCAGGTGATCACACAAGTGCCAGGTCTGGCAGCCGAAGAGATTGAACAGCAGATTACCATTCCTATTGAGCGCGAACTCAACGGCCTGCCCGGAGTTCATGTAATGCGGAGTAAGAATGCATTTGGCTTGTCTACGATCGTTCTTGTATTTGAAGATAAAATCGAAGATTACTGGGCGCGTCAGCGGGTACAGGAACGGCTTACCCAGGTCCAGCTCCCTTATGGCGCAGTACCCGGATTAAATGTGCTTACCTCGGCCACGGGCGAAATCTACCGGTATATCATCGAAAGTAAAAATCACGATCTCAGGGAGTTGACCGACCTGAACAAATGGGTAATTATTCCCCGGTTAAAACAGGTGACTGGTGTTGCTGATGTCAGTAATTTTGGAGGAATTACAACTCAGTTTCAGATTGAAATCGATCCGGTAAAACTTGAACAATATGGCCTCAGCCTGTCGGATGTTTCGGCCAAAATAGAGCAAAATAATACCAATGCCGGCGGCAGCATGCTGTACAGGGGCGATCTGGGTTATGTCATCCGTGGGATAGGTCTGGTGAAGGACCTGGGTGATCTGGGGAAGATTGTGGTCAAGACCGAAAACGGGGTTCCGGTTTTTATCAAAGATCTGGGTGACCTTAAATATGGTAGTGTCGAGCGGAAAGGGACCCTAAGCTTTTCAGACCGCAGCCGGAATTATTCCGAAAGTATTGAGGGAACGGTGCAGATGCTCAGGTTTCAAAATCCGTCGAGGGTGCTGGCTGAGGTGCATAAGTCGGTGGAGGAACTCAATAACGATATCCTGCCAGAAGGGGTGAAAATACACCCGTTCCTCGATCGGACAGATCTCGTTGGAACAACCTTAAACACAGTTTCGCACACACTTCTCGAAGGGATTCTGTTGGTTCTGATTGTACTGATCGTATTCCTTGGAAGCTGGCGCGGTGCCTTACTGGTAGCCGTAACGATTCCCGTTGCACTGCTAATTGCTTTCGGATTGATGCTATTGACCGATATTCCGGCAAATTTACTCTCTTTGGGGGCAATCGATTTCGGGATCATTGTGGATGGAGCGATCGTGATGATGGAGACAATCCTGAAGAAAAGGGAAGACCATCCGGAGATGACCTTTGACGAAAAATCGATTGTTGAACGGGTTCTGGAAGTTGCAAAACCCGTTTTCTTCTCTTCAATTATCATAATTACAGCCTATTTGCCGCTTTTTGCCTTTGAACGGGTTGAGAAAAAGCTGTTCACCCCAATGGCATTCACAGTTGGTTATGCCCTGCTCGGAGCATTGTGTGTGGCGCTGCTCCTGATTCCAGGATTGGCTTATGTCCTTTATAAAAAACCTCAGAAGAGCTATCACAATAAATGGCTGGAAAAAATTACCTCGGTTTATAAACAACAGACCACCAGAATTATCAGTAAACCGCAGTCGGTGTTTCTTCCATTGGGGATTGTGCTGGTCGGCGCTATCCTTCTGACCATTACCGTCGGAAAGGATTTCCTGCCGCAGTTGGATGAAGGTTCCCTATGGTTGCAGGTGCAGCTTCCTCCGGGTATTTCACTCGAAAAATCAAGAGAGATGAGCGATACCCTGCGCCATCGGCTGATGAAATATGATGAAGTAACTTATGTGATGCTCCAGACAGGTCGTGACGATCAGGGGGTCGATCCGTTTTCGCTTTCCCATATCGAGTCCTCAATCGGGTTGAAACCTTATAAAGATTGGAAAAACGGAAGGAGAAAGAGCGATTTGATTAATGATATGTCGAAGGAGCTTGAATCGATGCCGGGATATTCGGTGGCTTTTTCGCAGCCGATTTTCGACATGGTGATGGACCAGATAGCGGGCTCCCACAGCGATCTGGCCATAAAAGTTTATGGCGAGGATATGAAGGAGAGCCGGAAGGTGGCCGAAAATGTCTTAAACGTGCTTAAAACGATTCCCGGAGCGGCTGATCTGGCCATTGACCAGGAATTGCCTTTGCCCCAGTTGCAGATCCAGGCTAACCGGGATAAGATTGCCCAGTACGGGCTGAATGTTTCGGATGTTGCTGAACTGATTGAAGTTGCAATTGGCGGGCAGGCAATATCGCAGATTTTCATCGGGAATAAAGTGTATGATGTGATCTGCCGCTATAACGAGAACAGCCGCAATACCCCTGAGAAAATCGGCAACCTGATGCTGACCTCAGGCTCCGGGGCGAAAATTCCCCTTTCTCAGGTTGCAGATATTAAACTGAGCACCGGAGCAAGTACGATCACCCGGGAGATGAATAAACGTTACATAGCTTTACGCATCAACCTCAGAGGGATCGATCTCACCGAATTCTTAAACATTGCCCGCCGAAAAATAGCTCAGAATGTGAATTATAACCACGAAAAGTGTAACGTTGTCTGGAGCGGCCAATTCGAAAACCAGAACAGGGCTTATGCCCGGCTTGGTTTTATTGTACCGCTTGCCCTTGCGATCATGTTTTTAATCTTGTTCGGTACTTTTGGAAAGCTTCGTCAGGCGAGCCTGTTGATGGGGATTGTTCCCCTGGCCTTGTTTGGCGGGATGCTTGCGCTGAATGTACGGGGAATGACCCTGAATGTTTCCTCGGCTGTAGGCTTTATAGCCCTATTTGGCGTTTCCATCCAAAACGGGGTGATCATGATCTCACATATCAATGCACTAAGGAGACAGAGGTTGAAGTTGAAAGATGCCGTACTCTCTGGCGCCGGTCACCGGCTAAGACCTGTGATGATGACTGCCACAGTCGCCGTTCTGGGATTGCTCCCAGCTTCTCTCTCAACCGGCATCGGCTCTGATGTTCAGCGCCCGCTGGCAACAGTAATCGTATATGGATTGATGTTCGCGACCCTGATCACACTTTATGTATTGCCGGCTTTGTACTACCTGTCCGAAAAGCGATGGTCAAAAGACGAAGATTATGAACAAGTTCACGGATAAATTAAGATTTTACAGATGAGAATATTTATGATATGCCTGATCACCCTTTTGTCTCAGGCGAACACCTCCTTTTGCCAGACTGACAGTCCCTTCCGCAATGGCAACCTTAAATTCAATGAATATATGGATATGGTCGGGAAGCATAATCTCGATTATGCCGCAGAGCGTTACGAGGTGAGTAAAGCGGAGGCGGCAATCGAAATTGCCAGAGTTTTTCCGGATCCCACCTTATCATTCGGTATGTCGCAGGACCAGAGCGGCCATTTAACCACAGGGAACGGTGTTTCTGCTGGTCTGGATCAGTCGGTTGACCTTTTTGGAAAAAGGAGGGCCAGGATCGACCTGGCCAAAAGTGAACACGAACTTTCAAAAGCCTTGCTCGCCGATTTTTTCCGGAATCTCGAAGCCCAGTCGGCAGAAATTTTTCTCGAAGCCCTGAAGCAAAAACAGCTCTATGAAGTCAAGCTCAACTCGTATCAGACCATGAAAAGGCTGGCCGAGGCAGACAGTATCCGGTTAAAGCTTGGAAGTATCATGGAAATTGATGCCGTTCAAAGTAAACTGGAAGCAGGTTCATTATTCAATGAATTATTGCAGGCTGAAGCTGATCTGAGAAACTCCTTCATACAGCTTTCTCAAATGACAGGAAGCCTTAAGCCGGATACCATCATGATTCCTCAGGGTGAACTGGCTTTCAAGCCCCGTCAGTTTGTAACCACTGACCTGATCGTTACAGCACGAAATAAGCGGGCTGATCTTGTGGTGGCCCTTTATAATAAAGAGGTGGCTCATAAGGCGTTAAGATTGGCACAAAAGGAGCGGAATATCGATCTGGATCTGACGCTCGGGATTAGTAACAGTTCATACATTGAAAGTTACGGTCCCTCTTTTGCTACTGTTTCAGCCGGAATCGCGATTCCATTGAAATTCTCAAATCATTACAAAGGGGAACTGAAACAAGCCCAATTTCAAATTTCGCAATCCGAAGTGCTATATGAAAAGGCTGAATTGCAGATCAGAACCGAGATTGCACAGGCAATGCAAAATTACCACGCGACCTGTAAACAGGTTGAAAGCTATGATCATGGGATGCTTGAAAGCGCTCAGATTGTCCGGAAAGGGAAAATCTACAGCTATGGCCGGGGTGAAACGTCCCTGCTCGAAGTGCTGAATGCCCAGCGCACCTATAATGACATTCAGCAGAATTATTATGAGACACTTTTCAACCGGGCAGTCGCCCTGGTAGAGCTCGAAAAAGCTGCCGGAATTTGGGATATTAATTTTTAAATGTTTAATAAGTTAAGCTGAATTTTTCTACCTTTAGGTCATAATTTAAGCCTTGGATTACGAGATAAATCGGATCTCAGAACCCTTCTTCCGATACAAAATGCTTATCTGGAATATAGATCACCAATGAAGTTAATTTCATTGGGCTAATATAAAACAACTGAGCAATGAAAATAAAATTCCTTGGCGCTGCCCGTGAAGTAACCGGCAGCAAGACGTTGATCACACTCGACAACGGCAAAAAAATTCTTCTGGACTGTGGCATGTTTCAGGGAAAAGGGCAGGAGACCGATGCGATGAACCGCAGCCTGGGATTCGAACCCAGTGAAATAGATCATATTATCCTCTCACATGCGCACATCGACCACTCAGGACTGATCCCCTATGTTTACAGCTTGGGATTCAGGGGTTCGGTGATTTGTACAAATGCCACCCGTGATTTGTGCGCGATTATGCTCGCAGACAGCGGTCATATCCAGGAGAGTGATACTGAAATGCATAATAAGAAAAGGGCCCGGCAGGGATTACCCCCGGTTAAGCCTATTTATGTGAGGCAGGATGCCCTGAATTGCATGGAGCTTTTCATAGGAACTGCCCAGAACCGGAAATTTTACATCAGCGATGACGTTAAGGTGCGGTTTACAACTACGGGTCATTTGCTGGGTGCGGGTGCAGCTGTCCTGGAGATCACCGAAAACGGAAAGGTTACCAAAATTGGTTATACCGGCGACATTGGCAGACCATCGAGTCGCATTCTAAAAGGACCCGAACCTTTTGCCCAGGTGGATTACCTGATTACTGAGGCCACTTACGGGGACAGACTCCATCCTCACATAAAAGCGGCGGAGGAGGATTTGCTGCGGGTTGTGAAGGAGGCGTGTGTCGACAGGGAAGGAAAACTCATTATCCCTTCATTTGCGATCGGTCGTACCCAGGAGTTGGTTTACTCGTTGAATAATTTCTTTAATGATGGCAGGCTTCCCAAAGTTCAGATTTATGTGGACAGTCCGCTGGCAGTTAATGCCACCGATATTTTCAGGATGCATACCGAATGTTTTAACAAAGAACTTCTGGATGTGTTGGTTTATGATGATGATGCATTCGGATTTAATTCCCTGCATTATGTGAAGTCCACCGAAGAATCCAAAAAACTAAATAATATAAAAAAGCCCTGTGTGATTATTTCAGCCTCGGGGATGATGGAGGCCGGGCGGATTAAACATCACCTTGCCAATAACATCTCAAACCCGAGAAATACGGTTTTATGTGTCGGGTATTGCGCCCCACGAACCCTGGGAGCTAAAATTATAAATGGGGAAACTGAGGTGTCGATATTCGGCGTTAAGTGTGCGGTTAATGCTAAGATCGAACGCATAGAAGCCTTCAGCGGTCATGGGGATTACAACGAGATGCTTGATTACCTGAAATGTCAGGATAAAACATTGCTCAAGAAGACATTCCTGGTTCACGGCGATTACGAGGCCCAGCTGTTCTATAAGGAGCGGATGAAGGAGGCCGGGTTTGGGGATATCGAAATTCCCGAATCGGGGAGTGAGTTTGAACTGAAATAAAAAAGCCTTCTATTTAGTTGCCGGGTGAATATTCACCCGGCAACTAAATAGAAGGTTCAGAGTTTGCAAATCAATAATTTAAAAGCCAGTTTGTTCCTGGGTATGCGCTTTTGGGGCATACAGCTTATACATCTTGCTTTTCTTCGAAACAGGCGCTTTGCTCGTTGTTTTCTGCGCCACCTTCTTTTTGATATAATCCTTCTTTACTTTGCTGTAATTACTACTTCCCGGGTTGGCGCTCAGGGCATTTATTTTAGTAGTTGATTCACTGTTTTTATACGTACTGCTGCTCTTTGTCTGAGAATGGGGATGAACGATGGATCCATTGGCTTTTAGGTGCCCATTTTGATTCTTTACATTTGGATCGATCTGTCCATTAGACATATAAGCGATTAGAATCAGAGACAATAACGAAAGAAGTTTAATTGTATTCATACTGGATTATTTTTTTGCGAATAATAAATCGAATAACTCATGTTCAAGTTTATTCGGAACTATACTGACCCAATTCTATCTCCGGAATTCAGAAATAAAAGTAATCTTTTGATATATTGAAGACCGGTTGTAACGCGATGAATTTGATCAATCAAAACCAAAAGCCATTCATCAACGATAACTTAAAAGTTTTACCAGCGATTTCCTGTGCGCAAATGTATCAAAATATTTGTAAGATGAAAAATTCCAAATTCTTATAATTTTAAAATGGGAACAGCCAGACTGAAATACCCGGCTGTTCCTGAAAATTAGCGCAACTTAAACTGTATCGGTATCGTATAGGATACATCAACAGCCTCACCATGCTGTTTCCCGGGTTGCCAGTTTGGCATTGATCTGATCACCCGCAAGGCTTCCGCATCAAGAGCCGGATGCACCCCCCTTACCACTTTTACATCTTCAACTTCACCGGTACTTTTGATTACAAAATCGACAACCACCATACCCTCAGCTTTTTCAGCGGTGGCTTTGGCCGGATATTTAACATTCGCTCCAATATAGTTCATCATTGCATGTTGCCCTCCGGGAAACTGGGGCATCTCCTCAACAATCTTGAATACCTTACTCTCCTTATTTGTGCTGTCGGGAGTTCCATTTTCCTTGGAGGTTATTTCAACTACCCCATTTTTACCCTTCTCCCCATATTTGTCAGTTGCATTCTTTTCCTTCAATACATTGATAGCCTGAATCAGCTCGGGTTTCAATTTTTCCATTTTTTCCTGATCAATTACCTTAACGTCAAGAATATACAACGGAGGATTTAATGAATGGCCTGGTTCTGAATGTACTATTTTCATCGGGGAGCCAGCTGAAACCGCACTTCCCGGACCCTTTTTTGAGATGATTTCGACAGCGCCATATTTCGCTTTCTCCCCATATTTGTCAGTTGCCTCCTTACCTTTCCATACAGTTACCGATTCAACCCCTTCAGCAAAATATTTATCTGCTTTGCTTTTCTCAATAATTGCTCCATCCAGAATATAGATCGGTGCTTTGAGCGGATCGAATGCATTGACAACAGCATCATTGTCCGTGGATGCCTGAATATCTACATCCGGAATTTCCTTTTTCAAAGTCACTACAATCACCCCGTTGGCCCCTTTTTCACCATAATTGGCGGTGGCCTGCTCACCCTTGAGTACATTGACCGATTTAATTTTTGCAGGGTCCATCGCCTTGACAAAACTTTCGGGGACGATTGTCCCGTCAATGACATACAACGCTTTACTAATGCTGGGTTCTTTGCCCGAAATGGTAACCATATTGACAGAAATTGTTGTCGTTTTCATTTTAATGAGCATCGATTGATCAAAATCCGGCTTTATCTGGAGGGATTCATATCCAACGTATGAAAATACAAGTTCTCCATCTTTGGGAACCTCTTTCAATTTAAAGTTTCCCTCTTTATCCGTTATGATACCTTTAGTGGTTCCATGGATCATCACGGTGGCCCCGGCCAGAGGTTTCCCATCGGGGCTGATCACCTGCCCTTTTACTTTGCCGCTTTGCGATTCCTGACTGTCACTGACCAACACGCTTTGGTCTGTTTTTACACCTGGTTCCGGAGAAGTCCTGAATTCGGGTTTCGCGAATGCATAAAAAACAACTGCCATCAAAGGGAGAACCAACAGCAGCTTGAGTTTTCTGAACGGGGAATGTATACTCTTTTTCATCATTTTAAATCTTTTTTTGTTGAGTGAATAACTAAATGAATTGGCCAGACTGATCACCGGGACCCCAAGGAGCTGGTTCAATAGTGTGGCCTGATAGATTGCCGGATCGGAAGTGCGCTGCAAGGCCTTTTCATCGGCCAGGTACTCGTGGTTCTGACGGATCAGATTTCCGTAGACCCATACGAATGGATTAAACCACTGCAACATACAAAGAATTTCGGCGAGTAATAAATCAAACCAGTGCCTTTGTTGGATATGCTCAATTTCGTGATTCACAATCTCCTGTGTTTCAATGTCAGACATTGAAGGATTGACAAAAACGTAGGTGAAAAATGAAAACGAAGCGTCATATTCGGAGGTCCGAACCAGCTTTACCGGTCCGTTAACCTCATAACCGGCCTTTCGCAATTTCCGGATTACCATTCCCGTTTGCCAGATCAGCCTGAAAGCAAGCCACCCAATCCCGATAATATAACCCCAAAAATAAGCAGGGATTGTAGGGGCGGAAGGCACAGCTATGTGCGCTGATAATCCTGTCATCGAAATGTTTCCGGTTGGTTCGGAAGGAGTGATCACAACGTAATGCCAGGTATAAAAAGGGAGGGCTACCGAGGCAATAATCCCCGCAAGAAGGTAAATCCGGTTGAGCCGGAAGTATCGTTCATTGCGTAAAACCGTCAGAAATACAAGTGTGAAACCTGTCAGCCAAACGGCCGATTTTAAAAGGTAAAGACCAAAAGCTTCCATATTATTCGGTTTTAGTGCGTTTCGATAACTCTGACTTGGTATCCTCAAGCAGTCGTTCAAGATCCTGAATCGAAAGATCTTTTTCGCGGGCAAAATAGGAGGCCATGGCCGGAAATGAATTGTTGAAGTAATTGTTGAGCAACCCGAAAAGCTGCTTTCCCGAATATTCATTTTTCATGATCAGGGGGTAATAGACAAATACCTTTCCATAATCTTTGTGCCCGACAAAACCTTTCTTCTCAAGAATCCGGATTACCGTTGATACCGTATTCCGCGCAGGCTTAGGTTCATCGAACCGGTCGCGGACGTCCTTGACCAGTCCTTCACCCATTTCCCACAGGATCTGCATCACCTGTTCTTCTGCTTTTGTTAATTGCATTGCTTTTCTTTTTATTGTGTCAATCCTTCAGTGCAAATATACGACTATATATATAGTCAAGCAAATCTTCCGGAAATAAATCGACTATTTATTTAGTTAATTTTTATTAATTATTCTTAGCGTAGCCAAAGATAAATGAATCAGTATAAATTTTAAATGAATTAAGGCTTGAGTTTAGAATTAACTTACCACACCAATGAAACGGAAATAGGACAGAGTTTGTATAAGGCAATATTGCATTTATGTTAAGTGTCAATATATCAGGCAATATGGTTCTTTTTTAGCTTTATTCTTGCAAAACGGTGCGATTATTTCGTATATTTGGGAAAAGTATGGTTGGTATGAGTGGGATCAATTCCGCAGATCAGGCGTTTATCAACATGCTCAAAGAGATTATTTATGAGAATCTGGAGAATGAGAATTTTAGTGTTGATGAACTGGTAAAATCGACCAGGATGCCGAAATCGTTTATCCATCAACGGTTAAATGCGATTACTGCGAAGTCTGCCACTCAGTTTATTCGCGAAGTGCGGTTGCAAAAGGCGATGGAAATGTTGCAGGAGGAGGGAGCCACCGCTTCGGAGGTTGCCTATAAAACCGGATTTGGGAGCGCCGCGTACTTCAACACATGCTTTCATGAGCATTACGGCTATCCTCCGGGAAAGGTTCTGAAATGGAGCGTTAAAGAGGACCAAAACCCGGATCATCCCATAATGGAACCTCTAATAGCAGACACATTGAATGAGGAAATCGAGGATCAGAAACGCATTAAAAGGCGTTACTGGCGGATTTTGGTGGTTGTAACGATCGGGATTTTAGTGTTTTCGTGGCATCTTTACCTTATCCGTAACGGCACTTACGTAAGACATCCGAATGCTTTTGCAGTTACCCAACTGAAGGGGCTGGAAAAATCAATTGTTGTTCTCCCATTTAAAAATCGCAATGAGACGAGTGAAACTAAATTTTTCGTCGATGGTCTTATTGAAAATTTTATCAGTAAACTGACTCTGATCAGGGAGTTCAGAGTAGTCTCACAAACTTCGGCGGAACAAATTAGCACTTCAGGCCTTACCGCCCCCGAAATTGGAAAGAAACTGGATGTAAACTTTATTATAGAAGGAAGCATCCTCCAAACCAATGACCGGATGTTGATCACAACCCAACTCATCAACGCAAAAAGCGATCAGCACCTCTGGTCCCGGAAATTTGAATGCAACGCTACAGATATTCTTGAAAATCAAAATAAAATGGCTGATACCCTGGCCAATGAACTTCGGGTTGTCTTATCGGCAAAATAGCCTTTCCGGAAGTTCGGCTTGAACAATAAGATTGTATTCTCTGCAATCGGCGCGAAGCATCCAATGATTGACTAACTGCATCCGGTCCGCGAGAGTCCCCTTGATGAGCCATCCTGTAATTTACGAGTCATCATATCCCCAGTCCGTCAAATCGGGCATCAAAAAAACCATATATACCGGTGAAAAGTTAAAGTCACTAAGGAAAATCGTAATAAATACCGATAATATTGAAAGTTTTAAACCGCTGAATTGCTACCTCCCCCCTCCATTATTTACTGAAATTTGTCTTTGTAAAACAATCATGATTTGACAATTTTCATTTGGCGTAAAACCCATCATGGAAAATATGGTTGTACTGTTTTATTTAAATCAAAATAATCCATTAAGAAAGGAGGGTGTTTTTTTTATTGCTGTTTTATGAACTAAAAATTTAAAATCATGAAAAGAATAATCAGTGTTGGAATGTTTATGTTACTGTCAGTCATTGCATTTGGACAAATTCAGACGCCGAAAATGTTACAGGAAATTAAATGTACTCCGCCGCAATTTACAGGGGTTGACAAAGCCGTGTCGGTACTTCAGGGGAATAAGTATCCCTCCATTGAGGAATACCTGATGAAAAACATGGTTTATCCTGAAGTAGATGCTGCTGATGCGACCCAGGGGACGGAGGTTGTTCAATTTGTGATCACACCGCGCGGAGATATTGGAGATATAAAAATTGTTAACAGCGTGTCAAAGCAAATTGATTCAAGGATCATCACTATTTTGAAAACCACTAACGGGATGTGGAAACCGGGTTATAATGATGATAAACCGGAGGCGATGGAAAAAGAGATCTCTTTAGTTTTCAAAATCAGTGAGCTCTCCTATTTCGACTTTTATCACTGGGCAAAGAAATATTTTGTCAAAGGGAATGAATTGCTAATGGCTAAAAGCAACCCCCAAAAAGCGTTGAAATATTACGATAAAGCCATGGTATTACTGCCAAATGACAAAGCGCTTTTAGTTCAGAGGGGTTTGGCCCGGTACGAAGTCGGGAACAGGGAAGGAGCGTTGATGGACTGGACCAGAGTCAGGAACTTAGGAGGAGTCGAAAGTGAAACCTTTCTTAATAACTTCAATAGCTTAAAGGGATATGCAGATTTGGTAAGCACGTTGGGAAAATAACCGGCAGAGCAGTTATAATTGGTCAGCTACCTTTGGTGAAATCTTGTTTTAAAAACCTTTGATAATATAGCTCTTCTAAAATTTAAAAGATCTTTAATCAAGGGTGAAATCTGTTTTACATTGATTGCATTTTATGAACCAAAAATTTAAAATCATGAAAAGTATTATCACTACTGGAATTTTCATTTTGCTGTCAGTATTCACCTTCGGACAGATTCAAAAGCAAAATATGTTGCAGGAGATCAAATGCACCCCGCCACAATTTACAGGCATAAAAAAGGTGGTTCCTGAAAAAAGTAATTTTCAGACTATTGATGATTATCTGAGGAAAAATGTCACCTATCCGACTGAGGATGCCGAGGATTGTATACAGGGAACCGAAGTTGTCAGATTTATTGTCACCCCGTCGGGTAATGTGACTGACTTTATGGTCGTCAACAGTGTATCAAATAACATTGATAATATGGTAATACGGACTTTAAGAAATACAAATGGCATGTGGAAGCCCGGTACTAATGACGACAAACCCGAAGCGATGGAAAAGGAGGTGACTTTGGTTTTCAAACTCGGCGAACTCTCCAATTTCGAATTTAATTATCTGGCAAAGAAATACTATGCCAAAGGGAATGAGATGTTTTTCACTAAAAGCAGCCCCAGAAAAGCGTTAAAATATTTCGATAAAGGCATCGTATTATTGCCCAATGATAAAGCGCTTTTGGTTCAAAGGGGGTTGGCCAGGTACCAAATTGGCAATAAAGACGGAGCTTTAAGGGATTGGAACAGGGTAAAGACCCTTGGAGGATTCGAAAGTAAAGAATATCTTGAAAACATAGGTAATCTGAAGGGATATGCAGAATTGAATCGGATTTTGGGAAATTAATCGTTGCGGCTTTTTAACCATAACAAGCTTGTTAATAATACCCGGAGCAGCCACCGGGTATTATTTTTATGACTCACTATAAAGGCAGGCTGAAATACAAGGGTAAAAGTAGTGTTTTTCCAGGAAAATCTGAAAATCCGGATTGATTATTTTTTTTGGGCTCTTCCATTCAAAATCCGATGGTCGTATTACTTTTGTTGAGAAACATAAATAACGTCCATGCAAAAAATAAAGTTTATCGCAATTGTCCTGTGTTTAATCAGCCTTAACTCCACGGCACAACTAACCAGGATTTTAAAATCGGTCACCGGCCAGAAATCTCCGCTCTCAAATATTGAAATTGTGGATGGCCTTAAGGAGGCATTGCAGGTGGCTACAGACAGCGCCGCTTCTCATCTGTCGGCTACCGACGGCTACCTTAAAGACCTTTCGGTTAAGATATTACTTCCGTCTGAAGCGAAAGAGATCACCGGAAATATCTCAAATCTCCCGGGTGGTGCAAAACTGGTTGATGATGTAATTACCCGCATTAACCGTGCTGCTGAAGATGCCGCCAAAGGGGCAAAACCCATCTTTGTGAAAAGTGTCAAAGAAATGACTTTTACCGATGCCGTTCAAATTCTAAACGGGCCAGACAACGCCGCTACTCTCTATTTCGAACAGAAAACCAGTCAGCAGCTCGCCGAACTTTACCGTCCCAAAATCAGGGAATCGTTAAATAAGGATTTGGTTGCCGGAATCTCCACACAGCAATCCTGGAACGATCTGACCAAGACCTGGAATCAGATTGCTGGCTCTCCTATCGGGCAGATGACCGGGATGAAAACGGTAAAGGTGCAGCTTGAGGATTATATTCTTCAGCAGGCATTGAGAGGAATGTTCCTGAAAATTGCCGAACGGGAAAAGGATATCCGCACCAACGCTCATGCCCAGGTTTCCACCTTGCTTAAAAAGGTTTTTGGCGGCCAAAAGACTGTAAAATAGATTGTTAAGATTGGTTTTGAGGGGGGTAGTAACGGGTGCTTTCTTTAGTGTTCGGCAGAAACGGAGTCTTAAACAGTATGGTTCAATAATTCTGGAATTAACACTTCCTAAAAAAATATGAAAAAAAACAGACAACTGATGAAAAAGATAAAACTGCGGATTTGTCCAACTATTTTAATCCTGCTTATGCTTTTTTCAGCGTGCGGTGGAACAAGGACTACTACTCCGGTGTCTGTCACAGAGAACCTCCGGGCGCCGGCTTACCCGCTGATCACCATCGATCCCTACACGAGCGCCTGGTCAGAGGCCGATCATTTATACGATGATGCGGTTCGTCACTGGACGGGGAAACGGTTTGGATTAATCGGAGCCTTGCGGGTTGATGGCCAGGTTTATCGTTTTATGGGGAAAGAAGAGATTCCGCGAAAAGCCATCCTGCCTATGGCCGATCAGGGTGCCTGGGAAGGGCGGTATTTGTTTAAAAAGCCGGTAAATGGCTGGGAACAACCGGGCTATGATGCATCGAATTGGAAAGCGGGAAAAGGGGCCTTCGGGACTCCGGGAATGCCGGTCATGTCAACACTTTGGGACACATCGGATATCTGGATCCGTCGCGAGTTTACCCTGAATTCCAAATTGCCGGATGTCCCGCTTTACCTGGTCTATTCCCATGACGAAAATTTTGAATTGTATCTGAACGGTCAGAAGTTGGTCGATACTGGATATGCCTATAAAAACAATGTGGTGCTTCTGCTTGACGATAAATTGCGTAAGCTACTCAATCAGAATGGGAAAAACGTGATTGCCGCCCACTGCTCAAATAAAATCGGGGGAGCTTACGTCGATTTTGGGATATACCGGGATAGCGATCAACCGGAACTGTTTGCCAAAAATGCCTTGCAAAAATCGGTGGCTTTGTCTGCTACCCAGACACATTACAAATTTTCATGTGGTCCTGTCGACCTCCAGCTCACTTTTCTCTCCCCGCTTTTACTTGATAATCTCGATGTTCTTTCGCGTCCGGTGAATTATATTACTTATGATACCCATTCGACCGACGGAAGGCCTCATGAGGTACAGATCTATTTTGAAGCTACTCCCGAATGGGCTGTGGACCATATTTCGCAGGAGGTTTCATTGGAGAAAGGGAAAACCGAAGGGCTGACTTATTTCAAGGCAGGAACGACTGAACAGGCCATTTTAACCAAACAGGGTGACGACCGCCGCATCGACTGGGGGTATTTTTACCTCTGCGGAAATGTAACTCAGGGGATGAGTTTTGCTATGGGGAATTATAATGATGTCAAACAGGAGTTTGCTGCCACAGGAGGGCTTAAGCCATCCGCTGAAGAGAAAAGGATCACACGGATGACTGAAATCATGCCGGTTATGGCCTGCGCGAACCAGCTTGGGAAGGTGGAAATGAAACCGGTTTCAGGCAAAGTAATGATCGGCTATGATGATTTGTACGCCATTCAGTATTTTGGGGAGAACCGCATGGCCTGGTGGAAAAAAGATGGGAAAGTGACCATGGACGATGCCCTAAAGTCAGCTTCAGCAGAATTCGGACAAATCAGCGAAAGCTGTAATCAATTTGATAATCGGCTTTGGGAAGATGCAATCAAAGCAGGGGGTAAAAACTATGCTGAACTTTGCGTGCTTGCCTACCGCCAGTCGGTTGCAGCACACAAACTTTTAAAAGACAAGGAGGGGAATACATTATTCTTTTCAAAGGAGAACTTCAGTAACGGTTCCATTGGTACTGTTGATGTCACTTATCCCTCTGCACCGCTGTTTTTGCTTTATAATCCCGATTTATTAAAAGGTATGATGACCCCCATTTTCTATTTTTCGGAAAGCGGCATATGGACCAAACCTTTCTCTGCTCACGATGCAGGAACCTATCCAAGGGCAAACGGACAGACCTATGGTGGAGATATGCCGGTTGAAGAGTGCGGAAATATGCTGATTCTCGCCACGGCCATAGCCCAGGCAGAAGGAAATAGCGCCTATGCTGAGAAACATTGGAAAACCTTGACTATTTGGGCCGATTACCTGCTTCAAAATGGTCTGAACCCTGAAAACCAGTTGTGCACGGACGATTTTGCCGGGCACTTTGCGCATAATACAAATCTTTCCATTAAAGCAATTATGGGAATTGCCGGTTATGGAAGGCTTGCTGCGATGTCTGGCAAAAAAGATATTGCCGAAAAATACAGCTTAAAAGCGAAAGAGATGGCATCCCGATGGGTTGAAATGGCGAATGACGGCGATCATTTCCGTCTCACCTTTGATCAGCCCGGAACCTGGAGCCAGAAATACAACCTGGTATGGGATAAAGTCCTGAAATTTAATCTGTTTCCCTCAGAGGTGGCCGCAAAGGAGGTGGCCTGGTATCTTACCAAACAAAATACCTATGGCTTACCTTTGGATAACCGCCGCACTTATACCAAGTCTGACTGGATTATATGGACTGCTACATTAGCTGACGATATGGCCACATTTCAAAAGTTTATTGATCCGGAGCTTAAATTTGTCAATGAAACCCCCAGCCGGGTTCCGATGACCGACTGGTACCAAACAACCGATGCGAGAAAGGTTGGCTTTCAGGCACGTTCGGTAGTCGGCGGATATTTTATCAAAATATTAGAGCAAAAAAACAGGTAAATAATGAGAATAGTCTTCTTCACACTCGGCTTTTTCCTGACTTCAATTTTACTTCAGGCTGCCACCCCTGAAAGCCAGAAGCCTGACCAGCTCATTGGTCATCGTTTTCTGACCTTCAACACGGTGATTCGGGTTAACCAGATTGAAGTAGCAAGAGATAAAAATGTAGGACAGGATGAACGCAAAGACCATACTCCTGCACGAGTTATAACATTCAGAAGTGCCGTTGAGGCAGGTTTTCCGGGGGCCAGAATAACCTGGGCTTTCAGCTGGCTCGCCCTGCACGATACCTCAGCTAATTATAAAAAAATCAGAGAGCTTGTCGTTGGCTATCATTATAAATATGGAGACGAAATTACCTTTATTCCGGGCGCCTATTTTGCAAATGCCTATAATTCAACTCAGCAGGTCAATAAGGATTTACACGAGGGATTGGCTAAGGTGTCTGAAATAACAGGACACGACTATCGGCCCGGAAGTGTTGTGGCGGGTTTCCTGTCGGCTAAAAATTTGGATTTTCTGGCAAAGGATGAGAATATTCACGTATGCCAGGGAAATATCTGGAGTCAGTATGCTATTGACAATCAGGATGGAGATGGTTCAGTTTGCTACCCATATTATCCCTCGCGGGAACATTTCTGCAAACCGGCACAAGGCCCCGCCGATTTTATCGATTGTGTGAATCTGGATGGCTGGACAATGGATTTTTTAGCTGCGCGCAGGGCAGGGGGTGCCGGAGGTTTTAACAGCAGAATGGGTGTCGGCCCGATCGAGACCTTGCATAAATATGGCGAAGAAACCGGGGTGAAAGAGATGCTCCATTCAACAGCCATTCACTTTGAGCGCGGATTTGAATTGAACGGATTCGCCTGGGTTACCAATTGCTGGGAGATCTCTCTCCCTATTGATGTTTCGGGATTAACCAGGTGGCTGAATGAAATAAAAAGGCGGTGGCCGGACACCGAGTTTGTAACTCAGGGGGAATTCGGTCTGATGTGGCGTAATCACTTTAAAAACAATGATTTTAATTACCGGTTTGAAGAGACCGGTTCCGGAATCGGTGGCTCTGATGCCGGAATGAAAATAAGGTGGATGATGAATAAAAAGTTCCGGCTTGCACTCTTGTCTGAAAACAGGACGAATTCCGTGGAAAAGGTTATTGATTTTACACGGTATGATTTAAAAGCTGTAGAACCGGTATCGGCAAGTACCCGGAATTGGAGCCTGATGGGTGAGATTAACCAAAAGCAGATCCGCCCGCAGGATAAACCCATCCCTTTGATAAACCTCAGTAAAGAATCTAAATCAGTTGTACGGTCCCAATATCCTGAATTGCTGAATCGCGATCCGAACGAATAATGCCCTGGCGTTTGCCAGGCAATTTGTTGAATTTTATTGCATTGGATTTTACCGGGTTGCTTTTTCCGCGATGGACAATCGCCGGGTCAGTTTTGTAAATCTGCATGAATTATTTATTTCAGCATAATTCCAATTATTCATTTAGAATTATTTATCTTTGAAATTATATGAAGATTTGTTGATTGAATTTGCCGAATTTACCTGTCGGCTGAACCAAAATCTAAAATACCATGAGCAAGATGTTGATCCTCTTCCTCTGTCAATTCCTGATTTCCGGTCTTACCCATCAGGAATCGAAACCCTCCTTTAATCGCCGTTTGTTGGGGGCCGGAAAAGTTACGGAAGCTGAATTAAGAACTCAAATTTTCAGTCTGAAATCCCATGACAATGAAGGGGTATCGCTGCCGGACAGAATTTCGCGGTTAATGACCTTGCAAATGTCTGGATGTCTGGTGATAAGCAGGATATTCCAACCATTCTAAAAACATAAACTCTATTCATAGGAACTCAAGGGCGGTTGACACCGGATATAAGTTTTGTTGATGTTAAAAAACTATATGTAAAAGACATGTTTTAATGCAGATTAAAGATCTAAATCTCTTTTTTTTATCATGGCTAATTATTTGACCATAAAAATCCGGCTGAAAGCTTCCCAATCCTATAAATCTTTGCGCAGAATATGAATAATACCAACCAGCTAAACCAATCTTATTTTTCATGGACGATCTTACCTTGTGGAAGAATATAAAAAATGGGGATACGCAGGCCTTAAAATTGTTACATGACAGGTATTATATTCAAATGATACTCTATGTCAGAAATCTATATCAGAATAAACAAGGGATGGAAGATGCTGTTTCTGAATGTTTTATCAAACTTTGGACAAAACGCAACGATATCCTGATTGAACGTTCGGTCCGATCTTACCTTTTTCTGATATTGCGTAACAGTCTGATTGATATTCTGCGAAAGAAAAACAGAATTATCCTGATCGAATCCGGATCAATCCCTGAACCGGCTGATGATGATAATACACAACAGTTTGATGACTACGCCAGGCTATACCACGCATTGGAAAAACTCCCGGAACAAAGACGTCGCATTCTGGAGCTGGCAGTATTTGAATCCTTTACCTATGCCCAGATTGCCCAGAGCCTGTGCATCTCTGTAAATACGGTAAAAACACAAATGGGACGGTCGTATCGCTTTCTGAAAGAGGAACTTGATCCCAGAAATATCCACCTGCTGTTTCTGCTGAACCACAGATATTAGTCAACCAGGGTCTCAACTGCAGGTGACAAAGGGTCGCTGCAGAATTAATTCCTTTACGTTTCAACTTGCTTATTTCCTCATAGCCCATTGGCGAAATTTTCAAATGCATGGTTTCTGCCAGATTCTTTTTTTCTCCGGCTGTCACCCTTCAAATCCTGTTTTACGTCATAATGTTAAAAATTGTTTAATAAATGAATGAAAACCACGATGCTTACTGGGAACTGATTGCCGGAAAACTTCACTTAGAATTAAATGCCGCGGAAGAGACAGAACTTCATCAGGCAATTACCAGCCAATCTCACCTGCACGAATTTGAGAAAGCACGGCAGATCCATGAAGACCTTGTAAAAACGGAACCTATTCCTGCCGATGGGATGGCAGAATCATGGAGAAAAGTTGAAAAGGAGATCAGAAGTGATCGGTTTCGATGGGCAAAGGGGGCGATGAAATATGCGGCAATCGTTGTTGCAGCTTTTATTGCAGGAAATATCTTTAAGCCCTCTGCCGAATTGAATAGCACAAACCGGTACACTGAAGTAAGGGCACCGCGTGGACAGATGACCAAGGTAACACTCCCTGATGGCACGATGATCTGGCTGAATTCGGGGACAACTATCCGCTATCCCGAAAGGTTTACCGATGGAAATCGCTCCGTAATCATGAGTGGAGAGGCCTATTTTGAAGTGGCCAAAATGGCTCATAATCCCTTTACTGTGAGCACTTCGGATGTGAAGGTTAAAGTTTTTGGCACTTCGTTTAATGTCTCGGCCTATCAGGACGATGAAACGACCTCGGTTACATTGGTTGAGGGTAAGGTAGACCTTCAAAACAAGGATGGGAAAACTATTGCTCAATTAGGCCCGGGGCAGCTGGCAGTTAAGGATAAAAAGGAGTCCAATGTCAGTATGCAGAATGTTGAAACCAGCTTTTATAAAGCTTGGATTGATGGCCGTATATATTTTGACGATCAGCCACTTAATCAGATTGCTACCAAGCTGGAGCGTTGGTTTAATGTCGATATTGAATTTGCCAATGACCGGCTGAAAGGCTATCGCTTTACAGGGACAATCCTCAAAAACAAGCCTGTCGACCAGATTATGCAGGCACTTGAATTGCTTGCGCCAATCAACTTTAAGCACCAGGTAAATGCAAACGGAAAGGATAAAATAACCATCTACAAACGAACTTGAAAATCAGACTGCCTATGATGAATTAAGACGAAAAAAGCGGCGGAGATGTTCGTACCATCCCCGCCGCATTAGCCGATTCAAACAAACCTTTAATGTTAAATTTAAATCATCCAAATTTATGAAATTGTATCCAATTACCTGCGATCGCTACAGATCGTGGAAAAAAATCATTCGCATTATGAAACTAACTATCATTCTGCTATTTGGAAGTCTGGTAGCGATGAGCGCCAACAGCTATTCACAGAATACTAAACTTAACTTATCCGCAAAGAACTCCTCTTTGATCGATATCTTCCGACAGATCGAAGATCAAAGTGAATTCTATTTCTACTTTAACAAGGATGAAGTAAAATCTAAGGAATCGGTATCCATTGAGATTAAAGATGCCCTTGTTACTGAAATTCTGAATCAGGTTTTGGATAAAACCGGATTGGAATATAAAGTTATCGATCGGTATATTGTAGTCAAACCGGCCGGATCTGCTGATCCGGTAATTCCCCAGACGGATAGTCATAAGATTAGTGGAAAAGTCACCGATCAGAATGGCGCTTCTCTTCCCGGGGTTTCGGTATTTATCAAGGGGACGACAACGGGGATCATCACCGACCAGGATGGAAAATATCAGTTGACGCTTCCGGCGGGTGCAAAAACGATTGTCTTCTCATTTGTGGGTATGGAATCACGCGAAATAGCCTACACCGGGAAGAACACCATTGATGCGGTGCTCAGGCAGGCGAGTGTTGAACTATCCGATATCGTGGTTACCGCTTTGGGTATTAAACGGGAAAAAAAGGCGCTGGGTTATTCCATTGGCGAAGTTAAAGCGGATGATATGGTGCGGGTGCCTCAGAAGGATCTGCTTGGTTCCCTGATGGGGAAAATGTCGGGGGTCGAAATTACCAATACCTCGAATGATGTAAACTCCGATACCTATGTTACCATCCGCGGAATTACGTCTCTGGCCGGCAATAACAATCCATTGATCGTGATGGATGGAGTGCCATCCGGTGATCAAACCGTTATGAAAGATATCAGCCCCGAAAACATTGAAAGTGTTACCGTATTAAAGGGTCCAAGCGCTGCAGCGCTTTACGGATCGAGGGCAGGAGCCGGAGTTATCCTGATTACCAGTAAGTCGGGCAGGAAGGTTCAGAACGGAATTGGTGTTGATGTGAGCGTGGGATCAACCCTTTCAGTTCCCTACAAATATATTCAGCTTCAAAACAGGTTTACCACCGGGATCAGCGGTGTTTTGAACGAAGGCTCTTATCAGCAATGGAATGGTCCTGAGGCGGGCGCTATGGCAATTCAATGGAATACCAACGGCGTTGCACAGCCGCTGAAATTTTACCACAATGCCCTTCAGGATTATTTTGGGACTGGCGTTGAAATGGTTTATAACGCCAGCGTAAATGGGTCCTACGATCGCGGGACTTACCGTGTTTCCATCTCACACATGGATGCGACGGGGGTATATCCCGGTGTTAATTTAAACCGCAACGGCGTGAATATGGCCGTTACTTATAACCTCACCGAAAAAGTGAAGATATCGGCCAATATTGATATCGAAAACCCCAATTCAGATAATTATCCCGTGAAAAATCAGGGGGAAACCCAGTATATGTCTGTTTATCAGACTCCTCCACACGTCAATATCAATGATCTGAAAAATTACTGGAACATACCCAATGTCTTGCAGCGGGGAGTCACTACAGCTTATGACAACCCCTGGTTTGCTGCGTATGAACTGAAGGATGGATTCAACAGGCTTAGAAGTATTGGAAACCTGAAACTCGATTACCAGATACTTTCCGATTTAAAGGCGATGGCCCGCTATTCATTTAGCAGCTATGACAATAAGAGGACCTACAGGCAGCCGTGGTCGAGCTATGGGGGCGATGGAGGGGGAAATAACACACCCAACGGGGAGTTTATTGAACAAATCGATAATCAGCGGGAGATGAATGCCGATTTTCTTGTCTCCTACACCAAAAAGATCGGGAAATTTCAGATCGACCCCTCGGTCGGAGGCAACCTGATGACCCAGCGCAGTTATTCGATGTATGGAGGTGGAAACAACCTTGTTTTGCCGGGTCTGTACACCCTTTCGAATGTAAACCGAAGCGCCCTTGGTTATTATGACAATACCTATAAAAAGAATATTTACAGTGTCTATGGACTGGTTAACCTAAGTTATAATAATATGATTTTTCTGGATGCTACTGCCAGAAACGACTGGTCAAGCACACTTCCGGCAGCCAACAGGTCCTATTTCTACCCATCGGCCTCACTGAGTGCATTAGTGAATGAAATGGTCACACTCCCGTCTGTGTTCTCCCTCCTAAAACTCAGAGCAGGTTTGTCGCAGGTTGGTAAGGATACCTCGCCCTACGTTACTGCTACAGTTTTGAACCAGGGGACATGGGGTAGCAATACCACTTACTCGGTTCCCGGCAGCTTACCCAATATCAACCTGAAACCAGAGATCGCCAAGTCATTTGAGATCGGTACAGATATCTCTTTTTTCAAGAACCGGCTGGGTATGGACTTTACTTACTATAAGGTTCAGAACAAAAACCAGATCCTGAATGCCGCCACTTCTGCCATGTCTGGTTATGGATCAGCAACAATCAATGCAGGTAACGTACAAAATACCGGTGTTGAAATCGGAATAAACGCTGTTCCTGTAAAATCCAAGGACTGGACCTGGGATATGAATGCGAATTTCACCAAGGAAAGAAGCAAATTGACGGCGTTGACCCCGGGCATTAATCAGTTCCTGTGGTGGCAGGACCGCTCAGTTTGGGCCTGGACCAATGTCGGAGACTATATTGGTACCTTTTATGGCACAGACAACCTTCGGGTTCAGAGTGGACCTTATAAAGGCTGGGCGTTGCTCGATTCTAACGGTAAATTGCAAAATGGGCCAGCCGGAGCCGATAAAGTAGGCAGCTATATGCACGATTTTATCGTTGGCTTGCAGACAAGTCTGAACTATAAAAGTTTCACGCTGTCGTTGAGTTTTGACTGGAGACAAGGTGGGAAATATTACGACCAGACAACGATGCGATTGGCCAGGGGCGGGAAAGTGGAGTATTACCAAAAAAAGGGTGATCTTAGTGCAAGCACTTTCCGGGGTATCCTGAATAACAATTCGTTTCATGGCGATATGAATGCTTTGGCCAATGAGATCAAAACCCATCCGGCAAAATACCAGAACAATGTCTGGGTTGGCGGTCGGACAGCCGATCTTGGCGGATTTGCTTATGCAGCAGCAGGTACAAACGAAGGAGCCTACTTCCCAGGGGTAATTTCCGATGGTAATGGTGGCTATATTGAGAATTTCGGAGCTACCGGAACAAAGATCATTAAGTCGTATGATGTCTTCCAGCCTACAGGGGGATATTTTTATCTCGACCAAAAAACGGAATGGTGTCACGAGGCTACCTTCATTAAACTCAGGGAAGTTGCCCTGGCCTACACACTCCCTGCCTTATGGGCAAAACAAGTGGGCGCACAAAAAATTGTCCTTTCCGGATTCATGAAAAATATTCTCCTCTATGCTGCGGCCAAGACCGGTCAGGATCCTGAGGGGATGTATAATCAGAATGGCAGCAATCATATGCAGGGAGATGTCCTTTGGAACGGCTCACCGATCATTATGCCTACCGGTTTTAAAGTCAATGTTACCTTCTAAAACCGAAAGAGATGAAAAAATTTCAATTTAAACCGAAAGAGATGAAAAAGTTTAAAACTATAATTTTCAGCATGATCACTCTTGTAATTCTGCTGACAACCTCCTGCCAGAATCTGACTACAATCAATAAGAGCCCCAATCAGCTGAATGCCAGCGATATTAATATTTCATATGTGCTGACATCTGTTCTCTCCAGTTCGGCCAGCGACTATATTCGGGGACAAGTATACGGAAATACCATTACCTTGTCGGAAGCGATGCAATATATGCAGCGGGACTATATCGATTACGCGGGCACCAATAATTTTGGCTGGAGCCCTGTAAATTTCAGCCAATTCAATGGTTCAATGATAAACAGCCAGTACATTGTGGATAATGCCAAAGGGGAACTTTTACCCGATAATCAAAAGTTCTATACTGCCGTAGGACAGATTATGCGCAGCTTTTGGTATGGATTTTATACCTCCCTCTGGGGAGATATACCCTATTCGCAGGCAATGCAGGCAGCGAAGGGGAACTTTACACCGGTTTTTGACCCTCAGAAAGATGTTTTCGTTGGAATACTGGCAGATCTTAAGGCGGCCAACGATCTTTTGGCAACCGTACAATCTGTTGCCAATGCTTCATCGGCAGATATCATGTACCAGGGCAGTGTATTGCAATGGAGAAAATTTGCCAACTCCTTGCGATTAAGGTATTTAATCAGACTCTCTGAAAAATTGACCGATATGACTGCTGCAGGCGTTGATGTTAAGGGTGTATTTAACACCATGGTGAGCGATCCTACAACCTATCCGATTTTTACCTCCAACAGTGATAATGCTTCCATTCCCTTTATCGGGACAAACTCAACCAATGGATGGTACGGCGGCCCGCTTGACTGGACCGACAGGTCGGAGTTCTATCGTCGAAAACCATGCGCTACTTTTATCAACACGATGAAGGCAGGGGGTGATCCACGGTTAACGACCTTTATTCGTCCTGTTGATTCAAAGGTTACGATCAGCGCTACCACAACAGGTTATGCCAAACTTCCTGGTGGCCAGGTTATCCTGAATGTTTCTCCGGCCCAGGCCAGTGCTGCTCCGAGTCCCATCGACACCTCCCTTTATGTGGGATTACCACCGGCTTTGGGATATCTTCCCGATCTTTTCAATCTCTCCAAGCTGACAAATTTTAATGCCCTCAAGAGTCTAAATTCCAGCGTTTATGTTGGGCTGGCTGCTAATCCAAATGTTTCATACCTTGCCAATATCTTTGCCCTGGACCAGAATTCCCTTGTTAAGGCAGTCTATATGAGTTATGCCGAACTTAGTTTTATCCTTGCCGAAGCCAGACTAAAGGGTTGGACTTCCGCCAGTACAGCAGTAAATTACTATCAAAATGGCGTAACGGCGAGCATGCAGCAATATAATATTACCGATGGAAGTAACTCTGTGTACAATCCTCAAAACCATGCCTTGATCCCCTTTTCACAAAGTACGTTTATGGCAAATCTGACCAGTAATTTCAATAGTGCTGCTACCGATGCGGCGCGTTTGCAACTGCTGATGACCCAGAAGTGGCTGGCTTGTTTTATGACCCCCGAATTCTGGTTCGACTGGCGCAGAACGGGTCTGCCAAATTTCGGAGCGAACCTGATTGCAGGCAATAACGGGTCAAAAATTCCTGTCCGCTATATTTACGGGGGCGATGAATCAATTCTCAATGGTCCAAATGCTGCTGCAGCCATTACAAAACTGGTTCCGGCTACAAATGATCAGTGGAGTAAAATGTGGCTTCTTCAGGGTTCAGTTAATCCCTGGTAATTATATGTCCTAATCAGTGTTTATAAATACCGGCGAATAAAGTACCTTCTGATTCGCTAAACCGGGGTAGTCTCATAGTTCTGCCCCGGTTTTTTTATTCGCTTATTGCTTAATCTTGCAATTACCTTTGTTTTACAGGACGCATGGCCAGATGACCAATCCTGCAGGATCCTAAGTATGATTAATTAATTTTCATTCAGTAATATAAATATTGAATCTTTTGAAAAATAGGGGATCCGAAATTTAGATTGACTCGATTACAGCACCCAATCATTCAGCTTACATAAAATGCACCTCGCGTGGTACAAAAATATGAATTTGTACTGCCAACTGCGATTCTCAAAATAATTTCCCGTTTTCCTGATTTTTCTGTTCGTGAAGCAGAAGCCATTTTTTCCGCTCAAGTCCTCCGGAATATCCGGTTAGCTTGCCATCATGACCAATGATCCGGTGGCAGGGTATAATGACGGGAATTGGATTCCGCCCATTGGCCATACCGACAGCCCGGCTGGAACTTCCGGAGCCTACGGCGCGTGCAATTTCAATATAACTTTTTGTTGAGCTATAAGTTACTTCTGACAGTTGCTTCCAGATTGTCTGCTGAAAAGCAGTCCCTCCGGGATCAAGTGGCAAATCAAACTGCCTCCTGCTTCCCAAAAAATATTCTTCAAGCTGTTTCTGCGTGTTGTCCAGCACTTCTGGTAATTCCGGTGCATCTTCCATGATTTCGGCATCAAACGAAACAGACTTAAGATGATATTCATCAGATGTAAGTTTTAAGATGCCGATAGGCGAATTCATTGTTTTGGAATAGATTGCCATAGTAATACTTATAATTCCTATATTTTAATGTTTCTGAAGGAAACTTCATTTCCATGATCCTGCAAAAGGATATATCCGTCTTCCAATTCGCCTCAACGCGGAATTTGTTCCATTGCATATGTTTGTAACTCTTTTTTGCTGCCTGATTATATTCAAGTGGATAGAGCCATCCTCGGCGGGATTCGTCATGAATGCCTGCTGACTATGCTCTTGGAGAGTCATCGCATATAACCTGGCAGCCGAGAACCCGACCGTCGTTGTACTCTTTATTGCTTTCTGACTGGATCAGAACACCTGAATTAAGCCCTTCGTCCATTTTTATTTCGTATTCAAGGAGAAAATCTGCGAAAGTAAGGGGTGTGGTCAGAAAAGTGTTTGAAGTGTTTAGCTGTGTGGTACCGACAATTTCACCATGGACAACAGTGTATTCTGCGGTTCCTTTCAGTCTTTCCCACCCA
>Ga0364894_10063_pt2 | contig 50934 bp, 49 predicted proteins | sample ExccelJu500001D4_FD_206942 | JGI IMG/M metagenome (GOLD analysis project Ga0364894, IMG submission 206942) | Enriched cells from Trout Bog Lake Hypolimnion, Wisconsin, USA - BchlTB.July16.5000.01.D4 | ecosystem: Environmental > Aquatic > Freshwater > Lake > Hypolimnion/Profundal zone | place: USA...
TCGCCAGGATTGACATACTGCCCAGGATTAATCACCACGATACCAACGCGTCCACTAAATGGGGCTTTCAAATTCTTCTTTGCCACTAATGCAACTTGTTGCTCCACTTGCGCCTGCTTGGATTTTGCATCTGCCTTGCTGGTATCGAAGACATTCTTACTAATCGCTTGAATTGCCAACTGCAATCTATCGCGCTCATTAATCACTTTTGCCAGATCGGCCTGCGCCTTAAGCGAGTTAAGCAAGGCCACATCAGAAGCATCGTTTAATTTAATCAGCAAGTCGCCTTCTTTGACATCCATGCCGGACTTAATAGGAACCGTTTGCACTAAACCACCGAGCTCAGTGCTGAGATCAACACCCCGAAAAGCGCGGACACTGCCGACACTGGATAATTTAAGTTGCCACGGCTCCGCTGCAATCACCATTGTTGATACAGTTGCAGGGGGCAAACCCATTCCTGAAATAAAATGCTTAATCATGAATGTCTTGAACTGATTAAAACCAAAAATCAGGCCCAACAATAAAAATACTCCGCACAACATAATGGTCATACGACGACGTAATGGCGTCATCTCCTGCAACTTGGCATACGCTTTCGTTTTCATAAAGCGTTCGCATGGGCGCAGCTTTTGACCAATACACACCCAAAGTGCTTTTATTTTCCCCAAAAGGACAATGCCCTTATCGCGCAGCCTCCACTCTTCAGCCTTGGCGAACATCCAAGCCCACAAGGTAAGCGCTAAAGCTACGACTTTAGTTTTAATTATTTCCAGAAGTTTCATTTTGATCTTTGTGCGCCACGTCTTTTGGTTGAAAGGCAGGGCCGACTCGATTCCACCAACCGCCACCCAATGCTGCAAATAAAGCCGCTGTGTCAGCAAAGCGCGCAGCCTGCGCGGTAATAGACTTCACTTTCGCTTGCTGATACTGATTTTGGTAATACAGGACCGACAGATAACTAGCAGTTCCAAGCTTGTACTGCTGCTGAACTAAATTCAAAGTTTCGTAGGCATAGCGCTCGGCATCTGAAGCGGACCTCAATACTTGAGCTCCAGTCTCTAAAGCACGTAGTGCATTCGCCACATCCTGAAAGGCCGCAAGAACCGTTACCTGGTATTGATACACCGCTTGCTCATAATTCGCAATTGCCCCACGGCGTTGCGCCAAGAGCTGACCACCTTGAAACAATGGTTGAAAGATGCCACCAGCCACAGACCACAAAGCAGCGCTAGGACCAAATAAAGCGCCCGTAGTTAAAGCCTCTGAACCAATACTTCCGGTTAAATTAATTTGTGGCAATAAGTTCGCGGTTGCCACGCCAACCAGTGCATTCGTTGATTTCAGCAGAGCCTCCGCAGCCCTTATATCAGGACGCTGCCTCACTAGATTTGATGGGATTGAGAGGGGAAGCTTTTCTGGAAGATGCAGAGTGTTTAAATCAAAATTCGCAATCTTTGCATTGCTCGGCAGCTCGCCGGTATAGACCGCCAATTGATTTCGAACAAAATCCAGGTTACGTTGATAGTTATAAAGATCTACCTGAGAGCTGGATACCAAACTTAGTTGAGAGCTTACATCCACCTTAGATACCGTGCCAATGGCTAACTGCTTCTCGGTCACCTCGGCCAAATTAGTCTGCGCTTTTAATATTTCACCAGTGGCTTGCACCTGCGTACGAAGCGCCGCCTCTTGAATCGCGGCAGTCACAATGTTTGTAGTAAGGGAAAGATATGCGCCCTCGAGTTGAAATTGCTGATACTCGGCTTGCGCGCGTGCGCCTTCAACTGTTCGACGTGCGGCCCCAAAAGTATCTAAGCGATAGTTAACATTAACTGATGTGTTGTAGAGGTTATAAATACTTGTACCACTACCTGGTAAGCCATATGCGGCATTGGGCACTTGTTGTCGGCTTGCATTGCCACCCAAACCAATCGTTGGAAAATACTGCCCACCAATTTGCGCATTCACATTTTCTTGGGCAGCGCGCAATGCCGCATCAGCCGCCCCTAAGTTTGGATTTTGCTCAAGTGCTTTCTTAATGAGCAAATTAAGCTCGGGAGATTTGTAGAGTTCCCACCACCCCGCCTGAATATCAACATCCTCTTCAAATGCCTGCTCAGTACCTCCAGGTACACCTGGAGCAGTAGTCAGATTTTTCGATAAAGAAGTTTCGGTATATGAAGTAATCTTTGGGGGGTCTGGCTGCTTAAAATCAGGCCCCACCGCGCATGCAGAAAGACAGCCTGCAAAAACTAATGCAAACCAACAAGATTGCGAAAGCGCTTTTTGAGTAAACATTGATTGTTACAAATATCCTTTTTTACAAAAGTTATTTGAACACACTTTCTTAAAATGAGTATCGTAAGGCCTTGATTTAAATAATTAAATTTGTTCACTTCTTTCTAAGAAGTCAACTTGAAAAGTACCGCTTACTCGACCGTAACGCTTTTAGCCAAGTTTCTTGGCTTGTCTACATCGGTGCCGCGTGCGCAGGCTGTGTGATAAGCCAATAACTGCAGTGGCACCACGTGCAAGATGGGTGAAAGGTTGCCGTAATTCTCTGGCAAACGAATGACATTAATGCCCTCGCTACTGACGATCTCCGTATCCTGATCTGCAAAGACATATAGCCTGCCACCACGGGCTTTGACTTCCTGCATATTGGATTTAAGTTTTTCCAATAAAACATCATTGGGGGCAACGGTTACTACTGGCATCTTATCTGTTACCAAAGCAAGGGGGCCATGCTTCAATTCGCCAGCAGGATAGGCCTCTGCATGAATATATGAAATCTCTTTGAGCTTCAGCGCGCCTTCTAGGGCAATTGGGTAGTGGAGGCCGCGACCCAAGAACAAGGCATTCTCACACTTAGCAAAAGTCTCACTCCAAGCGATAATTTGTGGCTCCAATGCCAATACTGCATGAAGGGCTTTTGGCAAATGGCGCAGCTCACGGAGCAATTCTTTTTCTTTCTCGGTCGAGATTTTTCCTGCGCGCTTGGCGACAGAAACAGCCAAAAGATAAAGAGCAAGCAACTGGGTGGTGAATGCCTTAGTGGAGGCTACGCCAATTTCTGCACCAGCCTTCGTTAAGAAGTGCCAATTGGTTTCACGAACCATGGCGCTGCTTGCTACATTACAAATCGCTAAAGTAAAGCGATGACCCAAACTCTTAGCATGACGCAGGGCTGCCAATGTGTCTGCAGTCTCTCCAGACTGAGAAACCACCACAACCAATGTATTAGGATTTGAGATGGTATTACGATAACGATACTCACTCGCAATTTCTACCTGGGTAGGAATAGCGGCAATATCTTCAAGCCAATACTTGGCAACACAAGCCGAGTAATAACTCGTACCGCATGCCAAAATTAAAATCTGGTCGAATGATTTCCAATCCTCTGGATTTGCCTCAAAGAGTTCTGGACCAAATTCTGCAATATTGGCAAGCGTATCGCCTATCGCCCTAGGTTGCTCAAAGATTTCTTTTTGCATGTAGTGCTGGTACGGACCAAGATCAACCGCCTCGGATTGAGCGGGCATGGGCTTGTGTTCACGCTCTACAGTCTGCCCGACCTGATCAATAATTTCCACTCCATCCGCTTTTAAGGCGACAACATCGCCTTCTTCCAAATACATCATGGAATGCGCCCTGCCTGCTAATGCCAAGGCATCCGATGCTAGGAAATTTTCACGATCGCCTAGTGCTACGACCAAAGGCGAACCAACGCGTGCACCAACCAATATTTCAGGGCTGTCTTGAGCAATAACGCCAATTGCATAAGCACCGTGCAACTTAGGAAGCACGGACTTTACCGATGCCGCTAAATCTTTTTGACCATTTGCGACATATTGCTGATGGACCAAATGAGCGATAACTTCAGTATCGGTTTCAGAAGTAAATACATACCCAAGCGCTTTTAATTCCGCGCGGAGTACCTCGTAGTTTTCAATGATGCCATTGTGGACAACAGCAATCAAATCATTTGAAATATGGGGATGCGCATTTTGGGTATCGGGCTTTCCATGGGTTGCCCAACGAGTATGGGCGATACCCAAAGTCCCCAGAAAATCTTTACCTTGTGCCGCTAACTCAGATACACGCGCTGTAGTACGCGCCCTCTCAATGGGATGTTGGGCATCAGCGCTATTGATCACCGCAAAGCCACATGAGTCATAGCCACGGTATTCAAGACGACGTAAGCCCTCAACTAAAACGTCGACAATATTTTTATGTGAAACAGCGCCAACAATTCCACACATTATTTCTTACCCTTTGCGGATTTCTTTGTCGTTACTTTTTTAGCAATCACTTTCTTTACTGGTGTCTTCTTAGCCTCCAGCTTCTTCACGGGACGCTGCCACTGGATAGAAATTTGCTTAGCCCTAGAAACAGTCAGCTGATTTGCTGGAGCATCTTTAGTCAGCGTAGTTCCAGCACCCAAAGTTGCGCCCCGACCTACTCGAACCGGGGCCACCAACTGAGTATCGGAACCAATAAAGACATCATCTTCAATAATCGTCTGATGCTTGTTGACACCATCGTAGTTACACGTAATCGTACCAGCGCCAATATTGACTCTCGACCCCACAATAGAATCGCCAACATAAGCCAGATGATTGGCTTTACTGTTAGCGGCGATCTTGCTGTTCTTTACCTCTACGAAGTTTCCAATATGAACATCGTTCTCCAAGTCAGCGCCTGGACGAAGGCGAGCATATGGACCGATGAGGGATTGATTTCCGACCTTCGCGCCGTCTACATGACTAAACGCATAAATAGAAACATTTTTTCCAATCACGCTATTGCGAATTACGCAGTAAGGGCCGATCTTAGTGCCGGCGGCCAAAGTAACGCTACCTTCAAATACACAGCCCACATCAATGAAAACATCTGTGCCGCATTCCAACGTGCCACGCACATCAATACGCGCAGGGTCTACAAGTGACACCCCAGCATCCATGAGTTCATTGGCGATATTGAGTTGATGGATGCGTTCAAGACTTGCGAGTTGATCACGACTATTAACACCGATAGTTTCAAATTCATCATCCGCTTGGGCTGTACGTATAGGCACGCCATCCTTAACCGCCATCGCAATCACATCTGTTAAGTAATACTCACCTTGAGCGTTGCTAGAGCGTAATGCTTTAAGCCATTTTTTTAATGAATTCGTTGGCAATACCATGATGCCGGTATTGATTTCTATAATAGCCTTTTGAGCCGAAGTCGCATCTTTTTCTTCCACAATCTCACACACAGAGCCATCAGCATCGCGAACGATGCGGCCATAACCAACCGGGTTAATGAGATCTTGCGTCAGAAGTGCCAATGCGGAATCTTGCCCACGCACGCCATCAGCCAACTTCGCTAGCTTTGCCAGAGTCTTCTTTGTCGTGAGCGGCACATCGCCATACAGAACCAAAGTTGGCTCTTGAGCATTCAGCTTGGGTAAGGCCTGCAATAAAGCGTGCCCGGTCCCCTTTTGCTCCGCCTGCAGGACGGTTAGCACTTTGTCAAAGCTAGCATCTTGTTTGCTGGCATTGGCTAAAAATTCTTTTACGTCGGCTGCGCCATGTCCTACAACAACAATAGGGCCAGCTTTAGTTTGCTTGCCTCGCAAAGCCAACGCGGTGGTCAGCACATGCTGCAGAAGTGGCTTCCCAGCTAAGGTTTGCAGCACTTTTGGCAATGCGGACTTCATCCGCTTTCCTTGCCCCGCAGCCAAAATAACGATGTTCATATTGGTGAATTATAAGCCCCTTGAATTATGGTTCCACAGGTCAATTCATCCAATTCTGACTCATCAATTGCCTTATCCCCAGTAGATCTCGCGGCAATGCCAGATAACTCTGTAGAGATCTCCAAATTCTGGAAATCAAAGGCTTCGCCATCCATCAAATGGGACGGCACGATATGATGCATTGAGCGGAAGAGATTCTCGACCCGACCTGGGTACTTCTTCTCCCATTCGCGAAGCATCTGTTTCATAGCGCCACGCTGCAAATTAGGTTGGCTGCCACATAAGTCGCAAGGGATGATCGGGAAATTCATATCAGCCGCATAACGCTCCAGCAATTTCTCGGGCACATAAGCGAGCGGACGAATCACAATATGTTTACCATCATCCGAACGCAACTTCGGCGGCATCCCTTTTAACTTTCCCGCGAAGAACATATTCAACAGCAGCGTTTCTAAAATGTCATCGCGATGATGACCTAAGGCAATCTTAGTTGCACCCAGCTCATTTGCCACGCGATACAAAATACCGCGCCGTAAACGCGAACACAACCCGCAAGTAGTCTTACCCTCCGGGATGACGCGCTTAACAATACTGTAAGTATCTTGATTCTCAATATGAAACTGCACGCCCAGGCTCTTTAAATAGTTCGGCAAAATTTCCGCCGGAAAATTGGGTTGCTTCTGATCTAAATTCACGGCGACAATTTCAAAATTGATTGGCGCACGTTCACGCAACTTCAACAGAATATCGAGCATGGCATAACTATCTTTGCCCCCTGATACGCACACCATTACTTTGTCGCCATCCTCAATCATGCCAAAATCGCCAATTGCCTGACCCACTAGACGACACAATTTTTTCTCGAGCTTGTTCTCCTCGAAGACGGTTTTACGGATATCAGTCATAACAATTAAATCTTCTTCATCCGGAAAACTTCGACGCCCACTGAATGGCAATCCGGATACACATCGGGCTTGGCAGTGCTGACGCGTGCGGCCAATACTTTGGGGTGCAGCAGCATAGCAGTCACAATATCATCGCAAAAAGTTTCCTGCAAATGGATATGGCCTTGTAAAGCCCGTGCCTTAATGGTTTCACGCATAAAGTCGTAATCAACTACTTCATCCAATTGATCGTTCGTTGGTGTGTTCATTTCTAGCGGGATATATAAATCCACATTTAGAATCACGCGTTGCTCCGCCCTCTTCTCAAAATCATGTACGCCAATATTGATATAGATCTCATAGTCCCGCAAAAATAAGCGGCGACAGTCAACTAAGGCAGGATGAGACAAAATAGCATGCATGAAGTATTACCTAATTTTTAATTTGTTTAAACATCACATCGCGCGATGAAGGCAAAAGATGTTGCCCTCCATCAACATAGAGAGTAGTGCCAGTTATTGCACTCGACTCCGCCAAAAATACCGCAGCCTTTGCGATATCAGCAGAGGTAGAAGATTTTCCCAATGGCGTCATCTGGTGCGCCTTAGAAAAATCATCCGCAGTTTGGTCGCCTGATGGAAGTGAAATTCCTGGGGCCAATCCCGCTACACGCAGATAAGGCGCGAAGTCCATGCCCAATACTTCAACGGAAGCTAGCAATGCGGCTTTCGATAAGGTGTACGACAAATAATCTGGATTGAGATTAATTAACTTCTGATCAAGCAACTGAATGACCGAAGGAGTCACTTGATCATCTTCTGCTTTGCTTGAGGTGCCTGCTTTATTTTTTTGAGCCTCAAACATGAACTGGGCCAATAAAATTGGCGCCGCTAAATTGACTTGTATATGCCCTTGCAAGCTTTTACTAGTCAATGGAATGCCTGAATGAGCGCGGTCGTATTCAAAAATAGATGCGCTATTGACTAAACAGCGCAGACCTTGAAAATACTTCGCCACAGCAGCAAACAGAGAGGCGACCTCATTCTCGTTTGCTAAATTCGCCTGAAATGCGTGTGCTTTACGGCCCAATTGCTGGATCTGAACAAGAGTCTCGTGGGCTTCTACTGCGGATCGCCCATAATGAACAGCTACATCCCATCCCTGACGAGCAAACTCCAAGGCGATTTCACGACCCAGACGCTTAGCAGCGCCGGTCACCAAAACGGCTTTATTTTGCTGGGATGGGGGATTTGAACTCGGGTTCAATTAAATTCTCTTAGACTAGCGAGCTATGGATATTACCTTGACCAGCCTTGAAAAGGAGCATAGCGCGCTCCTGCGCAGCAAAATCGCCTCTCAAATCGCCTCTCAAGGCGGCTGGATTCCCTTTTCTCGCTACATGGAAATGGCCTTATATGAGCCTGGAATGGGTTATTACAGTGCTGGCGCCCATAAATTAGGAGCGGGCGGGGACTTCACTACCGCCCCAGAATTAAGCCCTTTATTTGGGGCTGCCATTGTTTCTACCCTCTTACCGATTCTTGAGGGGCTCAAAGCCCAAGGGCTCCCAGCCAAAATTCTGGAGTTTGGCGCAGGCACAGGCAAATTAGCCCAATCCATCTTAAATCGCCTAAATGAGCTGGGCTTCCAGTTGGACAGCTACGACATTATTGAGATCTCACCAGATCTGGTGCAAAGGCAACAAGAGCGCCTCAATAAACTCGCGACTGAGCTTGCACTACCCACTACATACTCTTGGCTCAACTCGCTACCTGACCACTTTAAGGGCGTCATTCTAGCCAATGAAGTGATTGATGCGATCCCCTGTGAGGCGATTATTTATCAAAATGGCTTTTGGTACTGGTATGGCGTAAGCTGTGAAAACAATCGGCTCCTTTGGAAAGCAAATAAACCGGTAGAGCAATCCTTGTTGCCGGAAAGTCTTTTGACTGGGGGCTTCTCGGAAGGATATGTCACCGAATTACATCCCCAAGCAAATGCCTGGATTCGTGAAGTTGCTAAACAATTAGATGCTGGCCTATTCCTCACTTTTGATTACGGATTTCCAGAGAAGGAGTACTACCATCCACAACGGATTGAAGGCACGCTAATGGCACATCATCGCCATCATGCCATTCAAGACCCCTTTTATCTCCCAGGCTTATGTGATTTAACTAGTCACGTAGAGTGGGCACAGATTGCGCGTAGCGCACTTGGAGAAGACGTCGATGATGTCTACCTCACTAATCAGGCAGCCTTTTTGCTTGACGCGGGAATTGGCGATATCGCTTTAGAGATTGGTGATCCAAGCCATCCGGAAACGTTTTTACCCATTTCCAACTCATTGCAAAAATTACTCTCCGAAGCGGAGATGGGCGAACTGTTTAAGGTTTTTGCTTTTTCAAAGAAGCTCGGCAATCTATTACCGGGATACTCTCTTGAAGATCTTCCGGGTCTAAGAGGCAGAAATAGACTCTAAAAGTGGCACTCGTTTTTAACTAAGCACAGAAGTGATTGCGGCAAGTCTTGCGACCTCAACCGCACTCCGAATCCTTTCACCATTAGAACGATCTTCAGCCGCAACCTTAGCAATAATTTCGGCTGGATTAAGTGCTTGTGCAGCTTGCATGGCTTTAATCAATACCGACACATTCAGCCCAATCTTCCGAGCAAGATCTAAGAGTAACTGAGTGCGGCTGGGCTTGCGCCAAACATCGGCACGATTAAACCAAAAGAGCACATCGACTGCCTGATATTTTCCATTTGGATTTTTGCTAATGAACAAATTGAGTTCACTGAAAATCTCGCTAAAGTCGCGTACCTCAATCGGCATGCGAACACATTCAGACCAAGTACGAATTTCGCTTGCTGGCAACTGCATCAACATCACGGCACAGCGGCTCTCTAATTGAGCGGGGCTAGCATGCAAATGTGTCATCAGGCTTTCGCGGCAGGCCTCACTAGACAACTCCGCTACTAAAGTCGATGGCAATATCGTGTTGGCAGCGCCAGTATTCAATAACACTTGCAACATGCGCATTGGCTTGCTGGCAACCAGACCTCTAGCGAATTCCTGCCAAATACGCTCTGGCGATAAAGCATTTAACTCTCCCGATTCCACAATAGCCTGGAGTACCGCCATCGTTTCATCGGCTACAGTAAATTCAGGAAAGCGAGCGGCAAAGCGAGCAATGCGCAATAGACGTAGCGGGTCCTCGGCAAAAGCATCCGAAACATGGCGAAATACTTTCGCAGCAAGATCTCGTTGACCGTTATGGGGATCAATGATGGGGCCAATAAGATTACCGCCCACCCCAACTTCTTGAGCCATTGCGTTGATGGTCAAATCACGACGCTCAAGGTCTTGCTCCAAGGTGACGGATGGGTCAGCATGAAATAAGAAACCTTTATAGCCTTTGCCTGTCTTACGCTCTGTCCGCGCTAATGCATATTCAGCTTGGGTTTCAGGATGGAGAAACACTGGGAAATCTTTTCCTACCGGCCGAAAGCCTTTAGCCAGCATTTCATCTACGCTAGAACCAACCACTACGTAATCGATGTCATGCATCGCAAGACCCATGAGGGTATCGCGAATGGCGCCGCCGACTGCGTAAATCTTCATTACTTCATGTCCTCTAGTGCATGGCGACTTATACAAAATATCTCTACTAGAGCGTCCTTGGAATGCGCTGGCAATACATTGGGAGATTGCATAGACGCAATATTGTCACGGGACATTAATGTTGGCCCAGGCAGGAACTCAAAGGCCAAAGCTTGCAGATAACCAACAAAAGCTGGAACTGGAATAATTGCGCATCTTGCTTTAACTTTTTGCGCCGCCAAACTAACAATCTCTCTCATGGTGTAAACGGTAGGTCCCACTAAATCATATGACTGATGGATGGTTGATGGCATCTTGATTGCTCGCACAAATGCAGTTGCGACGTCATCCACGCTGACTGGCTGAAACTTTGCCTGACTGTTAGCCAAAGGCAAGATGGGAAGTAATCGCGCGAGCTTAGAAAACAAATTAATGAATTGGTCTTGAGCGCCAAAGATAACGGACGGCCTAAAAATAGTCCAGTCAAGGTCGCTAGCCATCACTGCAAGCGCCCCATCTCCCTTGCTACGCTGATACATCGATGGCCCATGACTATCCGCCCCTAATGCACTCATGTGCAAATAGCGCCTCAACCCATGTAACTGCATCGCAGTCACAATATTTTTTGGTAAATCAACGTGAGCCGCCTTGAATATTTTCCCATAAGGTTGCGCTGGTTTATCGTGCAACACGCCCACCAAATTGATGACCGCACCATTCGGTTGAACACGCGCGCATAGGTTTTGCAATTCATCAAAGTTATGCACATCGGACTCTTCAAGATGCGTCTTGGGCAGAGTGCGCAACTCACGCGCAGCGCCAAGATGTGCCGTCGGCAAAAGTACTGAATACCCAACGGCCTGCAGTTTAGCGGCCAGCACTCGACCAACAAACCCGTTGCCCCCAATGAGAAGAATGTCGTATTTCATAAACTCTTGCTTGTTTGTTAGGGCAATTCAGATTGGGTTGCTGCTTTAGGGGATATCACCCCTAGGCGCTGCTTCAAAGATTGGGTCTGCTCTTGGATCACTGATGAATAGTAGTTCGCATTAGAAAGAACATTCTTTACATAAGTACGCGTCTCCGCGAAAGGAATCGTCTCTGCAAAAATGGCGCCTTCGGTTGGACTCGTTAATTTCTCACGCCATTGCTTAGAACGAGATGGGCCTGCGTTATAAGCCGCGGAAGCCAACACCCATGATCCATCTAAATCGAGCAAAACCATGTTGAGATAATTACTGCCTAAAGTGAGATTGGTATTTGTATTACTCAATTTGTCATTGGTGTAATTAGTCATGCCAATCTTCTTGGCAACATACTTTGCAGTGTTTGGCATGATTTGCATCAGCCCAGATGCGCCAACAGAAGAAGAGGCACTAATGATGAAGCGTGACTCTTGACGAATAAGGCCATATGCCCAAGCCAAGTTCAAATCAATCTGACGCGCAATGGGTGAGAGTTCATCGCGATATGGTGTTGGATAACGCAAATTAAAATCATGCTCTTGCTTTGTGCGATCGGCCGTATTCACCACTCGATCATATAGGCCAATACGTTTCGCATACTCAGCAGCAGCCAGCAATTGCTTATCGGTCATATTGCGCAATTCCCAGTTCCACTCGCGATTACCCTCAAAACGCAAATTCATCGCATAGAACCGATCGCCCCTAATAAAACCATTGCGATTCGCCATCGCGTCAATATCCTGTTCGGATACTTTGGTGCGCGCAGGAGGGTGATTAGGTCTACCCAACTCTTCACGCGCCAACTGCCCATAAAAATTGTATTGATCAGCGATCAGCTCATAGCTCTCACGAGCCTTAGCATCCTGACCATCGACTTTCAAGGCACGACCGTACCAATAGGCCCAAGCGGGATCGCGACTGCGCACCACAGGGTTCATGCCCTCAATCGCATTTTTAACTAGGGTCCAATCTTTAGCGCGTAGGCCCGCACGCACCTTCCACTCCTGGCTTTCGGCGGAAAGCAATTCGTTGTAGCCTAAATCTTGTTGCAAACGATAAGCATCATCCGCCTTGGCGTCTAATTTCTTGGCTAAAAATTGACCAATGACGCCCCAAGCGACAGCTTGATTTTCTTTGCTATACCGCGAGCCATTTTGAGAAAAGTCTTTGAACGCCTTAACAGGATCCGCTTTAGCAGACTTCACGACATCCGCAATAGGATCATCACCACCAATCCGACGTGACATAGTGTCAAAGCCCATCTCACTAGCAGCGCGACCAATCGCTTTAGCCTCGCTCGGCGACATCCCACCAGCGGCAACCAATGCTGGAACCAGCTCTTGGCAAGCCTGCCCAAAATAAGATGGGTTCAACAATATCGCACGGGAATCAATAGCCAACTTCGTTGGGTTCTCACCTTGCGCCAGCTTGGATTGCAAGGCATAGCATTTAACCTGGGTATCATCGTCCAAAACAAACTTGGCATATTCAGAATCAAAGCTTGTCCAATCCTTACGCTTACCCAATACTAGCAGCCAATCATTACGCATGCGATCGGCTAAAGCCGAGCCTTCATACCGCCTCAGAAAACCATTGACCTGAGCATCAGCGCTAGTGTCGGCTCTGGCAGCTCCAGCACTATCAAAGAGCTCCGGCTTAATCCGAAAATACGCCACATAGTCATCGTACGGATAGCCCGATAAACTCGCAGCTAATTGTTGAGCACGAAATACATCGTTCTTTTTTGCCGCTTCACGCAGATCAATAAATATACGGTCAGTATCGGTAATATCAGCAGAACTTGCCTTACTTGCGTAGGACTTTGGTAGATTTGCCTTTTTTATTTTTTCTGCAAAAATATTAGACGAAAAGAGAAGCAAGCTGACAAGAAAAATTCCAGTCAACCGATGGCGCTTCATTACCTGAATCTCAAACCTCTTTTTCACTGTCTAACCCTATACTTAAATGCTCATTTACTATATTTGTTAATTTTCGCCCGATAATGCTTGGTATGCACGGTAATTCGCTAAAAACCTTACGCTGCGATCTGCTAACGCAAAGAACATGTTTTGCTACTGGCAAAAACTATGCGGAAAGCCTCCAAAACCTCACTGCGGGACTGAATCAGTTCCTATCTCAACAAAATCCATCATCAATTGCGCTCTACATTCCCATCCAAGATGAGCCAGACCTCCGCCCCCCACTCTTGGCTTGGGCGAAACTAAAGATAGGGCGCCAACTGGCCCTGCCTTTTGCACGACCCGATAAGCATTTGGATTTCTATTTATGGAAAGAGGGTGATAGCCTAATTCCTAGTAAACATGGCGTGCCTGAACCTGATCCAAAAAATCCACAGCGAGATGAAGTCATTCCGGACTGCATCCTCATACCCTGTGTGGGCTGGTCCAAAACCACAGGCGCAGTAAATCAATATTGGCGACTGGGCTATGGGGGCGGCTACTTTGATCGCACCCTGGCTCAATTACGCAAGATTAAACCCCAGCTAATCTGCATTGGGGTCGCATTTGACTGGCAGGAGCTAAAAGACTCCCAATGGCAAGCTCAAACTCATGATGAGCCCTTAGATCTACTGCTGACGGAGTCTGGGCTACTTCGATAAATCTAAATTATCTGCAATCGCCAAGACTGCATCAGCCTGATTGAGTGAATAGAAGTGCAACCCAGGGGCGCCAGCCGATAAAAGTTGATCGCACAAATCAGTGACCACCTCTTCTCCAAATGCACGAATAGAAGCTGTGTCATCACCATAAGATTGCAAACGTAAGCGAATCCAACGGGGAATCTCGGCGCCACACGCATCTGAAAAACGCAGCAATTGAGTGCTATTGGTAATGGGCATGATGCCAGCAATGATCGGCTGAGTTACACCCAAATCATAGGCCTCGTCAGCAAAGCGAAAGTAAGCATCACTATTATAAAAATACTGGGTCACTGCGGAATTCGCACCCGCCTTCATCTTTCGCACAAAAAAGTCGATATCGCTTGCGGGTGATTTTGCCTGCGGATGGGTCTCCGGATACGCGGCTATATCAATATGAAACCAATCGCCAGTTTCCGCACGAATAAACTCAACTAACTCATTGGCATGAAGGAACTCGCCATAATGCCCCATGCCAGATGGCAGGTCGCCACGCAAGGCAACAATACGTTTCACACCTAAAGCCTGATACTGCTTGAGTATCTCGCGCACGCTCTCACGCGAGCTGCCGACACAAGATAGGTGCGGAGCAACAGCCGCACCGGCAGCATGAATATCACTCACCACTTTTAAGGTGCCAGACTGAGTAGAGCCACCGGCACCAAAAGTCACGGAATAAAACGCGGGATTGAGTGACGCACTCAAACGCTCGCGCACTAGATGCAGCTTGTTCTCACCTTCAGGTGTTTTAGGAGGAAAGAATTCAACGCTTAATTCCATGATTTTGGGCCTATGTACTTTTAGTGCTTATTAATAACGATAGTGGTCGGCCTTGTATGGGCCTTCTTTAGCTACACCAATATACGAAGCTTGTTGATCCGACAACACAGTTAACTGCGCATTGAGCGTCTTCAACTGCAAACGCGCAACTTTTTCATCCAAGTGCTTAGGCAAGGTGTAAACACCAACCGGATATTTGTCCGTACCAACCGCATTCCACAATTCAATTTGCGCGATCACTTGATTGGCAAATGAAGAGCTCATGACATAAGACGGATGACCCGTACCACAACCGAGGTTAACCAAACGACCCCTCGCCAAAATGATGATGCGCTTCTCAGGCATGCCATTGGCTGCAGGGAAAATCACATGGTCAACTTGTGGCTTGATCTCTTCCCATTTGTACTTTTCAATGCCTGCGACATCAATCTCATTATCAAAGTGGCCGATGTTACATACGATGGCCTGATTCTTCATCTTGATCATGTGGTCATGAGTAATCACGTGGTAATTACCAGTAGCAGAAACGAAGATGTCCGCTTTATCGGCAGCGTAATCCATAGTTACGACTCGGTAGCCCTCCATCGCAGCTTGCAATGCGCAAATTGGATCCACTTCAGTAACCCACACTTGAGCTGACAAAGCACGTAGCGCTTGCGCCGAACCTTTACCCACATCACCATAGCCGCAAACGACCGCAACCTTACCAGCAACCATCACATCGGTAGCGCGCTTGATCGCATCAACCAATGACTCACGGCAACCATACAAATTATCGAACTTGCTCTTGGTTACAGAATCATTCACGTTAATAGCTGGAAACTTTAGATCGCCCTTGGCGAACATTTGATACAGACGATGTACCCCTGTAGTTGTTTCTTCGGTAACGCCTTTCACTTTTTCTAAACGCGCGGAATACCACGTCGAATCTTGCGCTAATTTGTTTTTGATCGCAGCAAACAAAATCGTTTCTTCTTCACTAGTCGGATGATTCAAACAAGCTTGATCTTTTTCCGCACGAGCGCCGAGGTGCAGCAACAAGGTAGCATCGCCACCATCATCCAAAATCATATTGGTGAAACCGCCATCAGCCCACTCAAAAATACGATGGGTGTAATCCCAATATTGTTCAAGAGTCTCGCCCTTAATCGCATATACCGGCGTACCATTAGCGGCAATCGCAGCAGCAGCATGATCTTGCGTTGAAAAAATATTGCATGAAGCCCACTGCACTTCCGCACCGAGAGCCTCAAGAGTCTCGATCAATACAGCGGTTTGAATGGTCATGTGCAATGAACCGGTAATACGGGCGCCACGTAATGGTTGTTGCGCAGCAAACTCATCGCGAATAGCGATGAGGCCAGGCATCTCGGTTTCAGCAATGGCGATTTCTTTACGGCCAAAATCGGCCAAGGAAATATCGGCAATTGCGCAACGGGTTGCTACAAAGTCTTGTAAGTTGAAATTAGAAACGGTACTCATGAATGCTCCAGCTAAATACAATTCAATGCTGGAGTAGAAACTCGCTAGCCATTGAACCATGGGTTAGCGAGCGCGGTTGCAATTAGCAAGCTCCGTTTAAGAGTCCGCTCCCTTCAAGCCTGGGGAAACACTGGTTCTCAGCATTCCTTGCAACGCTCCTTGAAGGTATGGCGAAATTGTAATCAATTTCGCCATATTTGGCTTCAGTACTACAGATTTACCGCTTACAGGCCTGCTGCTGCACGTAATGCGGGCGCTTTATCGCATTGTTCCCAAGTAAATTCTGGCTCTTCACGACCGAAGTGCCCATAAGCAGCGGTTTTACGATAAATTGGGCGCAAGAGGTTCAACATCTTCACAATGCCTTTTGGACGCAAGTCAAAGTGCTCGGATACTAATTGCGCAATCTTTTCATCAGGAACCTTGCCTGTACCAAAGGTGCTAACCATGACAGACGTTGGCTTCGCAACACCAATCGCGTAAGAGATCTGAATAAGGCACTTGCTTGCTAAACCAGCGGCAACGATATTCTTCGCAACATAACGGCCAGCGTACGCGGCAGAACGGTCAACTTTAGAAGGATCCTTGCCCGAGAAAGCACCGCCGCCGTGAGGCGCCGCGCCGCCATAGGTGTCCACAATAATCTTGCGGCCAGTTAGGCCACAATCGCCTTGTGGGCCACCAATGACAAAACGCCCCGTTGGATTCACCAAGAAGTTAATCGCGCCCTTAATCAAATGCTTAGGCAAAACTGGTTTGATGATTTCTTCAATAACCGCTTCACGCAATTTCTCGAGAGAAATATCTTCATCATGCTGCGTAGACAACACTACCGTGTCAATAGAGTCAGGCTTGCCATCAACATAACGCAAGGTCACTTGAGACTTGGCATCTGGACGCAACCAGGTTAAACGGCCATCACGACGTAATTGGGATTGGCGTTCAACTAAGCGATGCGATAAATGAATAGGCAAAGGCATGAGCTCAGCCGTCTCATCGCAAGCATAACCAAACATTAAACCCTGGTCGCCAGCGCCTTGGTCCAAACCATCATCATGCGCCTTATCAACACCTTGAGCAATGTCTGGACTTTGCTTGTCATAGGCAACCAATACAGCGCAACCCTTGTAATCGATACCGTAAGCGGTATTGTCATAACCAATTTCGCGCAAAGTATTGCGAGCCACTTGGATGTAATCCACGTTAGCGTTTGTAGTAATCTCACCAGCCAACACAACTAAGCCGGTATTACACAAGGTCTCTGCCGCAACACGCGCAGTCGGGTCTTGGGCCAAAATGGCATCCAAGATTGAATCGGAGATTTGGTCAGCTACTTTATCGGGGTGGCCTTCAGAGACAGACTCTGAGGTAAAGAAGTAATCATTTGCCATTGCATATTCCTTTCAAGATAACACGATCTATGGGACAACTCGACGTGCCAGGAACCACAACGGCGACGCTTTAGCAGAATTTTTGAATCGCCCTGCAAGTTGTCTTAACTCAGCGATGTAGCGATTCTATCTGAAAATCGGCAAATTCAGCAAGCCATGAGGCTAACAAGCAGTAAATTTGTCCCTACCGCCAGCATTGAATATCATTGAAGGGTGCAAAAACAACTCCTCCAATTAAGCCTTAGTATGATTGCCGCACTACCCCTTGCGATGGTACAGTGCTTTGGGGCTTTTTTAGGACTATTAGCCTATATTGGCTCAGCCCAATATCGAACCCTGTTTCGCAATCAATATGGGGCCGTTGCAAAAAGTCATCAACTTCCATTAAGACTGTGGACTGCCACCGCCGAATCTGGAAAACTTTTCTTAGATAGCCTATGGATTTGGCACAACTCTAAAAAAGCTCTCAAACTGACTGAAGTCCAAAACTGGGAACTGGTTGAAGCAGCTATCAACGAAGGACATGGCTTAGTCATGTTGACTCCACACCTCGGCGGCTTTGAAATTATTCCGCGCGTATTGGCACAGCATTTTCCGGCAACTATTCTGTATCGCCCCTCTCGCCAAGATTGGCTCAATGAAGTGGTAGAAACAGGACGTGCTTATCCGAATATGCAGTTTGTGCCGACAAACTTGAATGGGGTGCGCCAAATGACGCGCGCGCTCACACGAGGCGAGGCCATTGGAATTCTTCCAGATCAGGTGCCTAGCGGAGGCGAAGGTGTTTGGGTGCCATTCTTTGGACGGCCTGCTTACACAACACCACTACCCGCCCGCCTAGCCAATCGCAATAACACGCCCGTAATAATGTTTACTGCCAAACGCAAATCACTTGGCAAGGGCTGGCTGGTGCAAGCGGTTCGCCTTGAGAAACTCTCAGAAGATTCAGCAATCGCAGCTACTCAAATCAATCAAGCCCTGGAACAAGCCATCCTTAAGGCTCCAGAGCAATTTATTTGGGCTTACAACCGTTATAAGCACCCCACTGGTGCAGAATTTCCCCCAAGCAACTGATCAAAAATTACTCGAGATGACTTGGTTACAAAACCTCTTCAACTTTCTAGCGCTCAGCCTACTGCGCCTCTTTGCCTTTCTCCCCTATTCGTTCACGATCCATATTGGCTACGGTCTCGGATGGCTTGCCGCCCATATTCCCAATGAGCGCGCAAAGGTGGTTACAACCAACTTGCGTTTGTGTTTTCCAACGCTTACCGAGCGGGAAATTAATGCGCTAGCACTGGAGCATTGGAAGTTGTTCGGGCGCAGCGTCATGGAAAGAAGTCGTATTTGGCTTGGCAGCGGTAAACAAATCACTGATATTGTGACCATCAATTCTGCAATCACATTAGGTGATCGCAAGCCACGCTTGCTCATCAATCCCCACTTTGTGGGTCTTGAAGGTGGCTTCATGGCTCTCTCAGTTTTGGCAAGCCAACACGATTGGCCGCGAGGCGCAGGCCTTTACCAAAACATGAAAAATCCTTTCTTCAATCAAAAGATGATTGAGTGGAGAAATCGCTTTGGCGGCAAGTCGATCGAAAGACAAAGCCGCCTGCGTGACCTCATTAAAGAAATTCAGACTGGCAACTTTATCTTTATTGCGCCTGATATTGACCTTGACCCCCGTGATTCTGTCTTTGTTCCTTTCTTTGGCATTCAAACCAACACCATCACGTCCGTTTCCCGCTTAGCCAGACTGAGTGGCGCCGAAGTTTGCTTAATGACTACAACGCTTAATCAAGATCGAAGCGGCTATATCTGCAATATTAGCGAACCCATACCTAACTTTCCTAGCGATGATGTTGAAGCGGATACCGCCCGCTTAAATCAATACATCGAAGAGCTTGTTCGCGAAAGACCAGCAGAGTACTATTGGGTACACAAACGTTTTAAACATAGACCCCCTGGCGAACCCAGCCTCTATCACTAACTGAATACACGGAAATACTTTTGAGCATGAATTCCAGCAACGCCGCACGCAAGCTACGCTTCACCAAAATGCATGGTGCTGGCAATGATTTCATTGTGCTCAACGGCATTGATCAAGATCTGAGTGATATCACTCGCGAGCAATGGCAAAAACTGGCTCACCGTCAATTTGGCATTGGCGCGGATCAAATCTTGCTAGTAGAGAAAGCAACTCGTCCAGATGCTGATTTTCGTTATCGCATCTTTAATGCGGATGGTGGAGAAGTGGAGCAATGCGGCAATGGTTCCCGTTGCTTTGTGCGCTTTGTGCTCGATCAAGGTCTCTCTAGCAAAAACCCCTTGCACGTTGAAGTTGCACATACAGTCCTCACCCTGAAATCTCATCCAGATGGTCAAGTAGAGGTTGATATGGGCGCACCTATTTTTGAACATAGTCGCATCCCCTTCAAGGCAGATGGCTTGGCTAGCAAACAAGAATTCCATGAAATGCTCTACGCACTACCGCTAAACCAGCCAGCCAGCCATGACGATTGGATCGGTGTTGTATCGATGGGCAATCCGCATGCAGTTCAGGTAGTAGGTGATATTGATAGCGCTCCAGTAAATGAAGAGGGCTCATTCATTGAAAAGCATCCCGCTTTCCCAAAGCGGGCGAACGCAGGCTACATGCAAATCCTCAATCGCAATGAAATCAAATTACGTGTCTTTGAGCGCGGCGCTGGTGAAACGCTTGCCTGTGGAACTGGTGCTTGTGCCGCGGTGGTTTCTGGTATTCGCCGTGGCATGTTGGACTCACCGGTCAAGGTTCACACACGTGGCGGCGATCTACAAATTGCTTGGGGGGGAATAGTAAATGATGTTATTCAATCGGTCATCATGACTGGGCCAGCTGTCACCGTATTTGAAGGTGAAACAGAGATCTAAGCAAGCGCTTAGATCCCGTACTTTTCTCTGTAAGTTTTTACCGCTGGCAAATAATGCGTTAACTCCGCATCGCTTGATGCGGTTAAAAAAGCCATCAAATCCGCAAGATTAGCAATTGCAATCACCGGCAAGCCAAATTCTTTCTCGACAGCCTGTACTGCAGACTTGTCTCCAATCTCAGTCGCCGTACCCGACTTCTCCATCCGATCTAGCGCAATCAGAACTGCAGCTGGCTCTGCCCCAGCAGCTCGAATAAGTTCAACAGACTCGCGCACCGAAGTCCCGGCAGAAATCACGTCATCTACGATCACCACCTTGCCTTTAACAGGAGCGCCCACTAAAGTGCCGCCTTCACCGTGATCTTTGGCTTCTTTACGGTTGTAAGCATATGGTACATTCCGTCCACTTTCAGCCAAGGCAATTGCTGTAGCTGCGGCTAGAGTGATGCCCTTATATGCTGGGCCATAAAGCATATCGAACTTGATCTTGGATTCTTGCAAGGCTTTGGCGTAATAGCGGCCTAAGGCACTTAAGCGAGCTCCGTCATTAAAACCGCCAGCATTAAAAAAATAGGGGGAGAGTCGTCCTGCTTTGGTTTTAAACTCCCCAAATGACAACACCTTTGCCTCTAGGGCAAAACGAATAAAGTTAACTTGGTTTGAATTTTCTGAGCTCATAGGACTACATGTTACGCATCATTTCCGCGAACCTCAACGGTATCCGTTCCGCAGTCAAAAAAGGCTTCCTGCCATGGGTCATTAAACAGAAGGCGGACTTCATCTGCATGCAAGAGCTTAAGGCCCAGCGAGATGATCTGGAGGACGCCATCCTCAACCCCGATGGCTTACACGGTTACTTTCATCATGCCGAGAAAAAAGGTTATAGCGGCTGTGGAATCTACACCCCCCACCAGCCCGACGATGTGCTGTATGGCTATGGCAATGAAGAATTTGATGCTGAAGGTCGCTATGTAGAAGCCCGCTTCAAAAAACTCTCTGTCATTTCGGTGTACATGCCCTCGGGCTCAAGTTCCCCAGAACGACAAGAGGCCAAGTATCGATATTTAAATAGCTTCCTACCCCACCTCATCAAGCTCAAAAAATCCGGCCGAGAAATTGTTCTCTGTGGTGATGTCAATATTGCTCACCACGAAATTGATCTCAAAAACTGGAAGGGCAATGTTAAGAACTCCGGCTTCCTGCCTGAGGAGCGTGCTTGGCTTACCAAGCTCTTTGATCAAGTTGGTTACGTGGACGTCTACCGCAAGATTGAGCCTGAGGCTAAAGAAAATTGCTATACCTGGTGGAGCAATCGTGGTCAGGCTTATGCGAAAAATGTGGGTTGGCGCATTGACTATCAGATCGCTACACCCCGAATTGCCAATAGCGCCAAGAAAACTTCCGTCTACAAGGATGAGCGCTTTTCAGATCACGCGCCCTTGATTATTGACTTCGATTGGCCTACTTAAACACGCTTGGCATCTCAGGCTCTGCAGTGTGATTCCAGGGGGCAATCTTCATCAATAAGAGCATTCCTGGGATGGCGAGTGCAAAACACAAGATGAAGAAATCAAACCAACCAAGCGCATCCACGATATAGCCAGTAATGGCGTTAATGAAAGTACGCGGCACTGCTGCCAGGCTAGTAAATAGAGCGAATTGAGTAGCGGTGTAGCGAGGGTCGGTTGTCTGCGCGATATAGGCAGTGAAAGCGGCCGTACCCAAACCAACCGCAAAAGCCTCAAAACCAATCACCCAAGCTAAAACCCAAGGACTCAGACCCACCTTCGCCAAAATCGCAAACCCTAAAATTGCAAATGCTTGTAAGACTCCAAAAATCCACAAGCCGCGCGCTATCGTCATCTTCTGTAGCCAATAGGCGCCAAGTAAGCCGCCACCTAAGCTTGCCCACAAACCAGCATTCTTGGCAACCAAACCAATTTGAGTACGCGTAAAGCCGAGATCCATATAGAAAGGTGTCGCTAAAGCCGTCGCCATGGAGTCGCCAAGCTTGTACAAAAAGATGAAGGCCAAAATAAGGCATGCAGCCTTCCACCCGCGTCGGGTTATGAATTCTTTAAATGGCTCAATCACCGCAGCACGCAAGGATTGCGGAGGAGTGCCGCGCAAAGAAGGCTCTGGAAGCATAAGTGTCGTCAGCACGCCAATCAGAATAAAAGCGCCCGTAATCATGAATACTGTTGACCAAGGCATAAAGTCTGAAAGAATCAGCGAGAATGAACCTGGCACAAGCGTGGAGAGCTTGTACGCATTGACAAAAACTGCGGTGCCAGAACCCAACTGCGAATCCGCAAGCCATTCGCGGCGATAGGCATCTACAACAATATCCTGGCTAGCCGAGAAAAATGCCACTACTGCTGCGAGCCCCACCACGGCCCAAATTTCTGTAACGGGATTGAAGAAGCCCATCGCCATGACCGCAAGCATTACAGTGAGTTGCGTGATCAGCATCCATCCGCGACGTCTCCCCAAAAATGGAATGGGATAGCGATCCAAAAATGGTGACCATAAAAATTTCCAGGTATATGGAAAGCCCACTAAAGCAAATAGGCCAATCGCCTTAAGATCCACTCCATCAGACCTGAGCCAAGCCGCGAGCAAGTTGTAAAGAATGAATAAAGGCAAGCCGCTAGAAAAACCCAAGAAGCCGCATGCTATTAAAGCCTTGGTATTGCTTGGCGTTTTTAGTGAGATAGCGCTATCGCTCATGCCCAATAGGCTTAGGCGCGACGAACGTGGAACAAAGCAAGACTACCAAATAAGTTTGGCAGCAAGGTTACCTCTCGACCTTCATGCAAGATGCAACGGCCAATAATCTTAAGTCCAAGACTGGAAGCCAGCCTCTCAAAATCAGCCACCGTCAGTACGCGCACATTGGGCGTGTTGTACCACTGATAGGGCAAACTTTTAGACACGGGCATGTGACCCATGCCAACCGCCAAGCGGTGTGACCAATGGCCAAAGTTCGGAAAAGACACCACTGACTCTTTGCCAACGCGTACTACTTCGCGCAAGATCTTTTCGGTTTGATGAATAGTTTGTAGCGTTTGAGATAAAACCACCGTATCAAAGCTATCATTCTCAAACAGCGCTAAACCCCCTTCGAGGTTTTGCTGAATAACATTTAAACCTTTTTGCACACAAGAGAGCACGCGTGCATCATCAATCTCAACACCGTAAGAATGGACCGGCTTCTGTTTTTGTAAAAACTCCAAAAAGCTTCCATCACCACAGCCCAAGTCCAACACTTGGCTATTGGGCGCGATCCATTTAGCAATAGCTACAAAATCTGCCCGCTTCATTTCAGAACCTCGCGCATTTTTCCAAAGTAAGCTCGGATGAGATTGTGATAACGAGGGTCATCCAACAAGAAAGCGTCGTGCCCATGAGGGGCATCAATCTCCGCATAACTGACCTCACTCTTGTTACTCAGGAGGGACTCCACAATCTCGCGACTACGATTTGGCGGAAAACGCCAATCTGTTGAAAAGCTCACCACTAAAAATTTTGCCTGCACTTCTGCCAGCGCACGATTAAGACTACCCTCATAACGACGCGAAGGATCAAAGTAATCCAGGGCGCGCGTAATCAACAGATAAGTATTAGCATCGAAGTACGTAGAAAACTTATCGCCTTGATAACGCAAATAACTCTCCACCTCAAATTCAACATCAAAACTAAAACGATAGTCATTTGATTCGCCATTGGGGCGCTGTAGTTCACGACCGAACTTTTCAGCCATATCGTCATCAGATAAATAAGTGATATGACCCACCATGCGCGCCAATCTCAAGCCGCGTTTAGGAACAACACCACGCTCGTAGTAATTGCCCCCATGAAAATCAGGGTCTGAAAGAATGGCGTTACGAGCTACTTCATTAAACGCAATATTCTGCGCGCTTAATTTTGGAGTTGAGGCAATGATGACGCAATGATCCAAACGTTTTGGAAACTGAATAGCCCAGGCCATAGCCTGCATTCCACCAAGACTTCCACCCATCACCGCAGCGAATTTGCGGATACCCAGCTTATCCGCTAAGCGCGCCTGAGTATTAACCCAATCCTCAACAGTCACCACGGGAAAAGCCGCTCCGTAAGGCTTGCTAGTGGCTGGATTAATACTCATCGGGCCAGTAGAGCCAAAACAAGAACCGAGATTATTGACGCCGATAACGAAAAAATAGTCAGTATCTACAGGCTTGCCTGGACCAATCATGTTGTCCCACCATCCAATATCTTTTGGATCGACAGGATCGGGACCGGCCACATGATGTGAAGCATTAAGCGCGTGACAGATCAGAACAGCATTGCTTTTGTCGGCATTTAATTTGCCGTAAGTTTCAATTACTAAATCATAGCCGGACAACATGGCGCCACTTTGCAAAGGCAAGGGCTCGGCAAAATGGATGGTGTTTCTAGAGAGATGTAGCTCGCTCATTCGGACAAAAGAATGCGAAGACTTATATCAGACGCCTCGGTCGGTTGCTTCTTGAAGCCACTTCGAGCAAAGCGATGCCAGCGACCCAAAACGAAACTCATCAACATAGCCGCGCGAATACCGACTTCCTCTTGCCCCACTTGCGCCCATGCCCCGCCTTGAGTTTGAGCAATTCGCAAAGATTGCTTTAAGGAAGTTTCGACACGATCTAGAACTTGAGTAATACGCTCTTGCAAGCGATCATCCTCTTGCAATAAGGCATCACCCAATAAAACACGAGTCATCCCAGGATTTTTTTCAGCAAAGAACAATAGCATCTGCAAAATACCGCGGGCCTGAGCAAGGCCTGACTCTTCTTTTTGATTGATTTGGTTAATTAAGCCAAAAACGGTTTGCTCGATGAAGGCAATTAAACCCTCAAACATTTGAGCCTTACTAGCAAAGTGCCGATAAAGCGCCGCCTCAGAAACTTGAATTTTGGCAGCCAATGCTGCAGTGGTTATACGCTCACCCTTGGGATTTTGCAGCATCTCTGCAAGCACCTGCAAAATTTGTAAGCGGCGCTCGCCTGGACGTGGGCGCTTGCGCGCTTTACCCACCTCAGCAGCGCTGCTTTCAATTTCTGACGGCTCTAAAGAATCGCGCATAGTGATCAGTTATCCATAGCTTATCTAGAACGAATCATCGTTCCGAAGGCTTGCTCCGTCAGAATTTCCAAAAGCAAGGAGTGCTCAATCCGCCCATCAATAATGTGCACTGAATTCACGCCGCTCTTCGCAGCATCCAAAGCTGAAGATATCTTAGGCAACATACCGCCAGAGATGGTTCCATCAGCAAATAAATTATCAATTTCTCGAGCGGTCAAATCCGTTAAAAGCTTGCCACTCTTATCCAATACGCCGGGAATATTCGTCATCATGACCAATTTCTCGGCATGCAAAATTTCAGCCATCTTTCCAGCAACTAAGTCGGCATTGATGTTGTAAGCTTGGCCTTCAGCACTAAAGCCAATAGGCGATATCACCGGAATAAAAGCATCGTCCTGCAAAGCCTTTACTACTGCGGGATTAATCGCCTCGATCTCACCTACAAAGCCAATATCAATTTTTTGCCCTGGATTTTTCTCATCAGGAATCAACATCTTCTTCGCATGAATCAAGCCACCATCTTTGCCAGTCAAGCCCACTGCCTGTCCACCAAAGTGATTGATTAACATCACGATGTCTTGTTGCACTTCACCACCAAGAACCCACTCCACTACCTCCATGGTTTCTTCATCGGTAATGCGCATACCCTGAATAAAATTACCAGTCTTGCCGATCTTCTTCAGAGCCTCGTCAATTTGTGGTCCACCACCATGTACCACGACAGGATTCATGCCAACCAATTTCAGCAAAATCACATCGCGGGCAAAACTTTCTTTTAAGCGCTCCTCCACCATGGCGTTTCCGCCGTACTTAATCACAATAGTCTTACCGTGATACTGGCGGATATAAGGCAAGGCCTCGGCCAAAATCTCCGCCTTCAATAAAGGAGGGATATCGGCAAGGGAAGGTAAGGGTTTGGTCATTGCGTCTAAATATTAAGAATTACTCGCCAAACAACTTTTGGCGTAGTTCGCGACGCTCTTGCGCTTCAAGAGATAAATTTGCAGTGGGTCTAGCAATCAAGCGAGATAGGCCAATTGGTTCACCCGTCTCTTCGCACCAACCGTAATCGGCAGACTCAATCCGCGCCAATGCTTGCTCAACTTTTTTAAGCAACTTACGCTCGCGATCACGAGTGCGCAATTCAAGCGCGTGCTCTTCTTCAATCGTCGCGCGATCAGCTGGATCAGGAACCAAAATATTTTCACGAAGATGCTCAGTGGTTTCTGAAGCATTCTTTAAGATGTCATCTTTTAGGGTCAACAGTTTTTGACGGAAAAAATCTAGCTGGGCCGCATTCATGTAGTCCTTGTCAGCCATCTTGAGCAATTCGGCTTCGGTTAAGGGCGCACCCTTTGAAGTCTTGCTACTTACAGCTTTAGCAACTTTTGGAGCTGCTGCAGTTTTTGTTGCTGTTTTTACCGTCATCTCATTCTTTCCATTGGTTTGAAGCATTATTGCCTCATTCTGCCAAAGTTTTACGACCTTTTATCAATATTGACTGTGGCGGCAGATTGTATCCGAACCCGCCTAAGCCAAACACCCCTCGAGCCCAGCTAATAGGGTGTCTTTGGGCAGATCAATGCCAATGAACACCATACGGGTTTGCTTGGGTTCGACACCCCATAAACCGGCCAAATCGCTGCCCATCATCTGATGAACCCCCTGGAACACCACTTTTCGGTTGCTTCCCTTGACATAGAGGACGCCTTTATAACGCAACATCTTCTCCCCAAATACCTCCAAAATGCCCCCCAGGAAGTCTTCCAATTTTTTGTGATCAAAGGGTTTATCACTACGAAAAACAAAGGATTGAATGCGGTCTGTATGCCCCGTATGACCATGATGGTCATGGTGATCGTGACCATGATCGTGCCCACAAGTACTGTGATCGTGATCCTCTGACTCCAAAAAATGAGGGTCAATGTCCAATTTAGCATTCAAATTGAAGCCCTTGAGGTCTAAAACTGCGTCCAAAGGCACAACCCCTTTAGAAATACCCTGAATCGGCGCCCGAGGATTCATGTGCATTAAACGCGCATGCAATGCATCCACCTCGGCTGGCGTGACCAGGTCAATCTTCGTAATAAAGATTTGATCGGCAAAGCCAACCTGGCGCTGAGCCTCTTCATGCTCGGTAAGCTGTTGCTGACCGTGCTTGGCGTCTACCAAGGTCACCACCGCATCCAAAACGTAGTGATCTGCCACATCGTCGTCCATAAAGAAGGTCTGGGCAACTGGGCCAGGATTAGCAACCCCGGTAGTCTCAATGACTACACGTTCAAAACTAATTTTCTTGTCCTTGCGCTGCTCCCAAAGCTCATTGAGGGCGTCGACGAGATCGCCACGAATCGTGCAGCAAATACAGCCGTTGCTCATCTGCACAATGTTTTCTTGATTGTCCTGAACCAGGATGTCGTTATCGATATTCTCTTCGCCGAACTCATTCTCGATCACAGCAATTTTTTTACCATGCTGCTCTGTGAGGATGTGCTTTAGCAGGGTGGTTTTGCCGCTGCCCAGAAAGCCCGTCAGAATCGTTACTGGAATTAATGCCATCATGGATCCATTCAAAATCTAGTAGTAAATCATTTCCCAGCTTGGGAAACCTTATATCTTACCGAGTTCCTCAGTCTTTGCCAGCCTTTGCTCGAGGATGCGCTTTGTCATATGCCTGAGCGAGGTGCTGGAAATCTAAAGACGTATAAATCTGGGTGCTAGCAATGCTGGCATGCCCTAACATTTCCTGAACTGCCCGTAAATCCTGGGAGGATTGAAGCACATGGCTTGCAAAGCTGTGACGCATCATGTGAGGATGCACATGGGTTGGCAATCCAGCGCGCATCGCAAGGGTGCGCAAGCGGGCTTGGACAGTGCGCGGAGATAAGCGGGCGCCTGTAGCGGAAATAAATAATGCGTGAGACTGCTGGGCATACTCCGCACCATCCCGCAACTCTCGCCAAAGCTGTAAAGATCTCATCGCTGGCATCCCAACTGGAACAGAGCGACGTTTCCCCCCTTTTCCCAACACGGTCACTTCAGCAGCATCCCAATCTAGCCATCCAGCAGATGCCTGTTGACGATCTTTACTTTGCATCACATCAATGCCCAAGAGCTCCGAAAGACGCAAGCCAGATGAATACAGCAAATCTACGATCGCCGCATCCCGAACGGATTCCAAATCTTTCTTCTCTTTGGCCTCATGCACCACTTGATTCACTAATGCCAAAGCCTGCTCAACAGACAGAGCCTTAGGCAAAGACTTCAAACGCTTCGGGGCTTTAACATCATCCACCGGGTTGGCGCTCAATTTAACGCGCGCCCTATCCGCCAGCGTATCTCTACGCGCATCTTTCTCAGTTAGCCAGTCATACCAGCCGCGCCAAGCAGAGAGTCCACGAGCAATCGTTCTTGGGGACTTGCCCTTGGCATGCCACCTTCCCGCCCAACGCCTGACATGCGCATTGCTAACCTTTAATAGCTCGATAGAGTCGGCAACAGCAAAATTTTGTAATTCGGTTAAATCCATGCGATACGCCTTAAGCGTATGCGGTGAGAGCTGGCGCAGTACATGAAGCTCATGCAAGTATTCCTGCACAAGCGGATGGAGTTCAGTCGACTGTGACTTCATAAGCTTGGACACGATCCAAAGCTGCGGCAGTTAATTCAGCAATTTGACGCAAATAGAAAGCGCCCATGTCTGCGGTAAAGCGAGATTCATCTTTGCTTGCCAATAGCAGAACTGCTGGAGCCTGCTTGCCTGAACCACCCTTACCTAGGGGCAAACCAATGGCCACCATGCTTTGCCATTCTGGGTCAATGGCAGTTTGGGTTGCCAGCAAATCAACACTTGCAGCCGCCAATTCTTTCGCCGAACCGCACAAGGGGCTATCAATCCAGGGGCCAAAAGCATTATTTGGGGCAAGAATCTGGGCTGCATCGACTTCAAACACTTCTGCCAAGCCACTAGTCACTGCGGCCTCTACATCTGCCTTATTGTTGGCGCGCATTAAACGTAGCAACCATGCCACCAAGCCTTGCTGTGTTTTGTCGTTACGACTTCCAAAGTGCAGCATCTCGCTCAGACGACGATTGAGCTCCTGATTTTGCGTACGCAACATTGTCATCTGACGCTCTTGCAATGAGATCGCGCGATCTTCATGCGGATGCTTCAAACGAATTTCATTCAAGAGATTGGCGTAACGCTCAAAGAAACCCGGGGTTGCGCGCAGCCACTCAGCCACCAACTCTTCTTGCTCTGCCTGTTTAGGATCAATTGCGCTCATGTATTTCTTTCTTCATCATTCATTTCCCCGTTCTAAATCAGCCAAGCTTTTTACGCAGCAATTCATTTACTTGGCCTGGATTAGCTTTGCCTTGCGAAGCTTTCATAATCTGTCCAACAAGCGCATTAAATGCCTTCTCTTTTCCAGAGCGGAACTCCTCGACAGATTTTTCATTAGCCGCTAATACCGCATCAATGATGGCCTCCAACGCTCCGCTATCGCTAATCTGCTTAAGACCCTTGGCATCAATAATTTCGTCTACAGTACTAATAGCTTTTCCAGACAAAGCCTCTTCCCACAAAATGGCAAAAATATCTTTTGCAATCTTATTGGAGATGGTGCCGTCTGCAGTACGCGTTAATAAGGGTGCTAAATGCGCAGCCTTCAAAGGCGCATTAGATACGGCAATGCCAGCGCGATTTACAGAAGAGGCAAATTCACCAGCAATCAAATTAGCTGCCGCTTTCGCTAAAGGCTTGCCTACTATGGCTAACAAGTCTTCAAATACCTTTGCAGTATCGCGATCTTGAGTGAGTAACTGCGTGTCATAAGCACTCAAACCAAATTCACTTTGCCATTGTTCGCGCAACTGAGCTGGCAATGCAGGCATCTTGCCGCGCACTTCAGAAATCCATACATCATCAATGACTACAGGTAGTAAATCAGGATCCGGGAAGTAGCGATAATCATTTGCATCTTCCTTACTACGCATACTGCGCGTTTCTTGACGATCAGGATCATACAAACGGGTTTCCTGAACAACCTTACCGCCATCCTCGATAAGCTCAATTTGGCGACGCACTTCATATTGAATTGCTTCTTCCAAAAAGCGAAACGAGTTGAGATTCTTAATCTCGCAGCGCGTACCAAACTCTGCTTGGCCTTTAGGGCGCACTGAAACGTTGGCGTCACACCGGAAGGAGCCTTCTTGCATATTGCCATCGCACACGCCCAACCAAACAACCAGTCCATGCAAAGCCTTTGCATAAGCAACAGCCTCAGCAGCGCTACGCATAACGGGCTCAGTAACAATTTCTAAAAGTGGCGTACCGGCGCGATTTAAATCGATACCACTAGAGGCTTCGCCATGAGGGCCAGTAAAGCCTTCTTCATGGACTGATTTGCCAGCGTCTTCTTCCATGTGCGCTCGTGTAAGCTCAACCACTTTCACCTCGTCACCCACTAAAATCTCAAGGTAGCCGCCAACAACCACTGGGAGTTCCATCTGACTAATTTGATAGCCCTTGGGTAGATCTGGATAAAAGTAGTTTTTCCGCGCAAAAATACTGGCCGGAGAAATTTTCGCGCCCACCGCCAAACCAAAACGAATTGCATGCTCTACTGCTTGACGATTTAATACGGGCAACACGCCTGGCAAAGCCAAGTCGACTGCGCATGCCTGTGTATTGGGTTCTGCACCAAAGCTAGTGCTTGCGCCACTAAAAATTTTCGATTGCGTTTGTAATTGCGCGTGGGTTTCTAAACCGATAACGACTTCCCATTGCATCATGCCACCCCGCTTGCTTGACGCAAATGCCAATCACTGGCTCGCTGATATTGATGCGCCACTTGCAATAAACGCGCTTCAGAAAAATAGTTCCCAATCAATTGCATACCAATTGGTAAGTTGTTTTTACTTAAGCCGCATGGAACACTCATCGCCGGCAGTCCTGCCAAGTTCGTCGAGAGCGTATAAATATCTTCTAAATACATTTGCACAGGATCTTTTGATTTCTCACCCAAGCGCCATGCGACATCAGGCGCTACAGGACCCAGAATGACATCACACTCACTAAATGCCGCTTGAAAATCAGCGGCAATAATGCGACGGATTTTCTGCGCCTGCAAATAGTAGGCATCGTAATAGCCATGGCAGAGCACATAAGTACCGATCAGAATGCGACGCCTGACTTCAGCGCCAAAACCTTCGGTGCGAGATTTTTGATACATATCACCTAGATCCCGATACTCGCTAGCGCGATGTCCATAGCGCACACCATCAAAACGACTCAAATTACTGGAAGCTTCCGCAGGAGCCAATACGTAGTAGACCGGAATTGATAGCTTGGTTTTGGGTAAACTCACCTCAAGCAATTCAGCACCCAGGTCTTGCAAAGCCTTGGCTGCCGCTTTCACTGACTTGGCAACATCTTCAGCCAAGCCTTCGGCAAAAAACTCTTTAGGCAGGCCAATTCGTAAACCCTCCAACGGCTTTGCTGGATTGGTATTACCTTCTTTCCAGGGCTGATTAAGATAGCGACCATAATCTTCCCCCGAATCCGCCAAGGATGTCGAATCACGCGGATCATGCGAGGACATTGCCGAGAGCAGCAAGGCGCAGTCTTCAGCAGTCTTGCCCATTGGGCCAGCCTGATCCAAAGACGATGCGTAAGCAATCATGCCGTAGCGAGAAACGCGACCATAACTTGGCTTAATGCCTGTTAATCCACAAAAAGCAGCGGGCTGACGTATCGACCCTCCCGTATCGGTTCCGGTTGCAATGGGGGCTAAGCCTGCCGCAACCGCAGCAGCCGAGCCACCAGAGGATCCGCCAGCAACATATTCAGAATTCCACGGATTTAATACCGGGCCATAAGCAGAATTTTCATTGGAAGAGCCCATGGCGAACTCGTCCATATTGGTCTTGCCCAAGCAAACCATGCCAGCGCCATTTGGATTTTCAGCGCTAGGGATACCCAAATTAGCAACCACTGTTGCATCGAAAGGGCTGAGGTAGCCTTCGAGAATTTTAGAGGCAGCGGTAGACTTCCAGCCGCGAGTTACAAAGACATCCTTGTGAGCCACAGGGATACCAGTCAATTTGCCAGCCTTACCAGAGGAAATGAGGATATCTGCTTCAGATGCTTGCTCTAAACTTAAGTGAGTATTCACATCAAGATAGGCATTCCACTGTTTTCCAGATTCAATTCGATCCAAAAAGTACTTTGTCAGCTCAGTACTAGAGACCTCTTTTGCAGCAAGGGCTTTCGCCATTAAGGCGATAGAAGTGTTGTGCCAACTCATTCAATCACCCGCGGAACTAAGAAATAACCGTCCTGCTGAGCAGGAGCAGATTGCATATTTTCAGAACGGCGATCCGATTCTGTGACCCGATCAACCCGCAAAGGTTGCGCCAAATCACGAAGGAAGAGGATGGGGTGGGCCAAAGGCTCAAGACCTGCTGTATCGACGGCTTGCATCTCTTCCACTAAGGAAAAAATAGCCTGCAATTGAGGTAAAACTGCCTCGGCTTCTACTTGGCTTAACTCAAGCCTGGAAAGGTGCGCAATGCGCTGGACATCATCAAGTTTCATGGGTCGCTAGAGTATCATCCCTATATATATTTTTAACACTTACTATTTTCCCACTACATCATGTTTGGTTTTTTCCGCAGCTACTTTTCCAATGACCTAGCCATCGACCTAGGAACCGCAAATACCTTAATTTATATGCGTGATCGGGGTATTGTGCTTGATGAACCCTCCGTTGTGGCAATTCGCACGGAAGGTGGTCCAAGTGGCAAAAAAACCATTTTGGCCGTCGGAAAAGAAGCAAAAGCAATGTTGGGACGTGTTCCTGGAAATATCGAGGCAATTCGCCCCATGAAAGACGGTGTTATTGCCGATTTCACGATCACCGAGCAAATGCTCAAGCAATTTATCAAAATGGTGCACGAGAGCAAGCTACTAAAGCCAAGCCCACGTATCATTATTTGCGTTCCTTGCGGATCCACTCAGGTTGAACGTCGTGCTATTCGCGAATCTGCTTTAGGTGCAGGCGCATCACAAGTATTTTTGATTGAAGAACCAATGGCTGCTGCAATTGGTGCTGGCTTACCAGTTTCTGAAGCAGCGGGCTCGATGGTGGTTGATATCGGCGGCGGCACAACTGAAGTTGGCGTGATGTCTTTGGGTGGCATGGTTTACAAAGGCTCTGTTCGTGTTGGTGGTGACAAGTTTGATGAAGCCATTACAAACTACATTCGTCGTAATTTCGGCATGTTAATTGGCGAGCAAACAGCCGAGTTAATTAAAAAGACAATCGGCTCGGCATTCCCTGGCGCAGAAGTGCGGGAGATGGAGGTGAAGGGTCGCAATCTTTCGGAAGGCATTCCGCGCAGCTTCACAGTGACAAGCAATGAAATACTTGAAGCTCTGACCGATCCTTTAAATCAAATCGTGACTGCTGTAAAAGCAGCACTTGAACAAATTCCACCTGAGCTTGCCTCTGACATCGCCGAACGCGGCATGATGCTAACTGGTGGCGGGGCATTATTACGCGACTTAGATCGCTTGCTCTTGGAAGAAACCGGTCTACCTATTCATGTAGCAGAAGATCCTCTCACTTGCGTCGCTCGTGGTTGCGGTATAGCGCTGGAGCGCATGGACAAGTTGGGCGGAGTGTTCTCGCAAGAGTAATCGACTTACACGTCGACCAAGGAATTGCAACATAGCGCTCCTCCACTTTTCAGGCAAGGCGTTCCAGCTTTAGTTAAACTGATTGTCTGCCTATCGATCAGCATCGCATTGATGTTGATCGATTTTCGCTACAAAGCTCTCGACCCCATTAGAAATAATGTCAATTGGATTTTGCGTCCACTTGAATATGTCATGATGACACCCCGCAATGCTATTGAAGGGGCTTCAGAATATTTCACAACGCGCGGAACTCTTGACAAAGAAAATCAAGAAATGAAAGTGCGTCAAGCGGAACTCTCTTTGCTTGCAAACCAATCTGAATTTCTCTTGATTGAAAACCAGAATCTTCGGCAACTCATGGATTTGCAAAAACAAACTCCATTCAAAACGCTGCCCGTAGAAATTCTTTTTAATCCACCCAATCCCATTTCGCAACGCATCGTAATCAATCGCGGCAGTAATGATGGCTTGAAGCTTGGAAATCCAATTGCCAATGACGCCGGAATTTTGGGTCAGGTAGTACGAATCTATGATCACTCCGCTGAAGTTTCATTGCTCGAGGATCGTGACTTTGCAGTTCCAGTGCAGGTAGCTAGAAACGGCTTGCGTGCCGCAGTCTTTGGCACAGGGCGTGGCAACCCTCTAGAGCTACGCTATCTTCCTGTTGCCAGCGACTTAGAGGTGGGCGATGTATTAATTACGTCTGGCATTGATGGCGTATACCCCCCAGGATTTGCAGTTGCCGTCATTAGTCGTATTGAACGTAATGCAGATAAAAATTCTTCCAATGTTTTATGTGTGCCAGTAGCGGCCGTAAACCGCTATCGTCAAGCTTTAGCGCTTCTTTATGATCCCCAGTACGACGCTAAGCCAAGTGTTGTAAATAAATCTGGATCTAGTGGCCCTGGCGTTATGAGCCCTGGTCGTCGACAAACTCGTGAACGAGGAATGCAATGATCGACTTTCAGAGTGGCTACATTCTGCGGCCTGTTAATCCGCTATTTATTTACTTCAGCCTATTGGGTGCGCTGCTACTCAATCTCTTGCCTATCGGTAACTATGGCTGGATTCCAGACTGGCTCATCATTTGCATCGTATTTTGGAATATCCATCAACATCGCTTCGTTGGCGTCATCATCGCTTTCACGCTAGGCCTCTTGATGGATGTGCACAACTCTGACCTATTAGGCCTACATGCATTTAGCTATTCGCTAGTAGCCTACCTAGCCATTTCATGGCATAGACGCATTATTGCCTTGAACGTTTTTACTCAAGCGCTGCATCTTCTTCCAATCTTTTTGCTCGTCTCCTTGTTTCCCGTATTAACCCACTGGATATTGAGTGGCGAAATCTACTGGTGGGCATTAACCGGCTCGGTTCAGGCTGTGATTGAAGCCCTGCTATGGCCATTGGCCACGCGAATTTTGCTGGCCCCCCAACGTCGACCTATTGATGTTGACCACAATCGACCAATCTAAGCGGTTACATGGTTTCTTTTAAAAAGCCAGATCTCAACTCTTTTCAAGAGCGCATTCATATTGCGACCATCTTTGTTAGCGTTTGCTTTCTACTGCTTGTTACGCGACTCGTTTGGCTACAAGTTATTAGTCATGGCAAATACGCACTTCTAGCAGAAAGCAATCGCATTGCATTGGTGCCCAACCCGGCAAATCGAGGCCTCATCATCGATCGCAATGGCATAGTCATTGGAAGAAATTATTCCGCCCTGACTCTAGATGTAAATGCGGAAGAGGTGAAGGGAAACGTGGATGATCTCATCGATGATTTATCCAAAATAGTCCTCATTTCGCCTAGAGACCGTCGCAATTTCAAGCGTTCCCTAGAGGATTCCCGAAAAATGGGCACTTTTCCTCTGCGATCCATGCTAACAGAGGCGGAAACAGCCAGGTTTATGGCAAATCGTTACCGCTTTCCCGGGGTGGAGATTCGGGCTCGCAGCTTCCGCGAGTACCCTTATAACGAGCTAGCATCACATTTAATCGGCTATATCGGGCGCGTTTCTCAAAAAGATAAAGAGCGCATGCAGGCGGAAATTGAGAGTGCAAAAACGGATGATCCCGATGCTCTGCAAACCTCTTTTCTGCCAGGCATTCAATACGTCGGAAAAATTGGTTTAGAACAAAAATATGAAACTGTGTTGCGCGGTATTCCCGGCTACGACCAAGTAGAAATTACCGCAGGCGGCAAACCCGTGCGAACACTCGCAAGCTCACCATCCACTCCTGGAAAAAATATCGTCTTGTCGGTCGACATTAAATTGCAATATCTAGTAGAGCAACTCTACGGCAACTTCCGTGGCGCTTTCGTTGCCATTGAACCCGAGACGGGCGATGTTCTAGCATTTGTCTCTAAACCAAACTTCAACCCAAATGATTTTGTTGAAGGTATTGATGCCGTAACCTGGAAAGAGCTTAATGACTCCCCACAAAAACCACTCTACAACAGACCCCTGAAGGGGATCTATCCACCAGGTTCGACATATAAACCTTTCATGGCCCTGGCCGCCCTGGAAAATAAAAAGCGCACCCCATCACAAACAATCTTCGACCCTGGTTATTTTGATTTCGGGAATCACACTTTCCGCGATGATAAAAAAGGTGGGCATGGAATAGTGGACATGCAAAAGTCTATTGTTGAATCTTGTGATACTTACTACTACATGCTCGCTCGCGATATGGGGGTCGATATGATTGCAGACTTTATGAAGCCACTTAGTTTTGGACAAATTACCGGAATTGATTTACAAGGTGAATCTGCAGGCGTACTGCCATCAACTGAGTGGAAAAAAAATACTTTCAAGAAGCCAGAGCAACAAAAATGGTACGAAGGTGAAACTATTTCCCTGGGGATTGGTCAGGGCTATAACGCATTTACGATTTTGCAATTAGCCCATGCCTTGGCAAATCTTGCCAACAACGGCGTTGTCATGAAGCCGCATTTAGTAAAAGCGATTGAAGATCCATTCACACGGAATCGCACGCTCACTACACCTAAAGAAAGTTATCGCATTGATCTCAAGCCTGAAAATATTGAGGTCATTAAAAATGCCATGGTGGAAGTTAATCGCTCAGGAACATCTGCGGCAGCATTCCAAGGCGTCACTTACGTTGCCGGTGGAAAAACTGGAACCGCTCAAGTCTTTAGTCTAAATTCGAAAGATTACAAGCATGGAGCCACGGCGGAGTTCTTGCGTGACCATGCTTTATTCACTGCATTTGCGCCTGCAGATAATCCAAAAATCGTTATCGCCATGGTGGTTGAAAATGCCGGCTTCGGCGCGCAATATGCCGCGCCGATTGCACGCAAAGCACTCGACTATTATCTTGAAGGCAAATGGCCCAAGGAGATTCCCGAATGGAAAAGAGCCCCGTAAGGAAAATTCGTAAAGCCTTCTATCGCCTCTTCGCTGGCCTTGATCGCCAGCTAGGCCTTATCCTGCTTGGCTTGGCGGCAGTTGGCTTTTTTACCTTTCTATCCGCCAGTCAAAATACACCCGTCCTTGTTGAAGATGAATTAAGAAATCTCGCGCTATCCTTTCTGGTGATGTGGGCCGTTTCGCGTATTCCACCCAAGTGGTTGGAAATAGCAGCAGTTTGGATATACAGTCTTGGCGTTGCATTGTTAATCGCGGTAGCAGCCTTTGGTTTGATTAAAAAAGGTGCGCGACGTTGGCTGAATATTGGTATCGTCATCCAACCATCTGAGATCATGAAAATTGCAATGCCCCTAATGCTTGCTTGGTATTTTCAAAAACGTGAGGGCATACAAAAATCTTGGGACTATGGAGTTGCGGCATTCATCTTGGGCATTCCTGTATTGCTGATTGCAAGACAGCCTGACTTAGGAACCGCTCTTTTAGTCTTCGCCGCTGGAATGTACGTGATAATTTTGGCCGGACTACCGTGGAAGTGGATTATGCCTTTTATAGGTGTCGGTGCATTTGGTATCTTGTTGATGATTATTTTTGGCAATGCACTTTGCGCACCTGATATTGCCTGGCCATTTATTCAAGACTATCAAAAGCATCGTGTTTGTACATTACTTGACCCAAGTAGCGACCCCTTAGGAAAAGGCTTCCACACAATTCAATCCATGATCGCCATCGGATCTGGTGGATTTTTTGGAAAGGGCTGGTTTCAAGGCACTCAAGCGCATTTGGAATTTATTCCAGAAAAACATACCGATTTCGTTTTCGCCGTTTTCTCAGAAGAGTTTGGCTTACTTGGAAATCTTGTTTTATTGGCGCTCTTTTTCGCACTCATTAAAAGAGGGCTGGTGATCTCAGCTAGCGCGCCCAATTTATTCACTCGCTTATTGGGCGCTTCTGTCACGCTGATTTTCTTTACCTACGCCTTTGTGAATATTGGCATGGTGAGCGGCCTGCTACCAGTGGTTGGCGTTCCGCTACCCTTTATTAGTTATGGCGGCACCGCCTTGGTAACACTAGGCTTTGGGGCGGGAATTCTGATGAGCATTCATCGTCATCGTCGCTTAGTACAGAGTTAACTCGAAAACTTGATGCCTTTAGATTAATCGGTAGGGACAGAAATAAAAAAAGCCCGGCATACCGGGCTTTTTTTATTAATAAGAAAGAATTACTTCTTACGCTTGTTAACTGAATCTTTGAATGCTTTACCAGCAGAAAACTTAACAGTTTTAGCAGCGGCGATTTTGAGTGGCTCACCAGTTTTTGGATTGCGACCCATACGTGCAGCGCGCTTACCAGATGAGAATGTACCAAAACCGATCAGTTGCACTGAATCACCTTTAGTAACAGCTTTAATGATGTGCTCAATAGCAGAATTCAATGCAAATTCAGCTTTGGCTTTAGAGATCTCAGCATCGTCAGCAATCGCTGCGATTAGTTCTGCTTTGTTCAAGTGAAGCTCCTTGTAGATATTGATGTCAGCGCCCAGTGCGCTTATGTGATTTTAACCACAAAAAATTACAAAATTAAATCCTTTGCAACAATATTTTCTATTAATTCTCTTTACTCTTCTAAAACAGTTACGCCAGATACAAAATATTCAGTATCTCCAAAACAAGTGGTTGGTAATCCAATGTGCTGCTCATACTTGAGCGCCACCTTTTTACCCAAATTGGTATTAATTTTTTGCGCCACAGCATCATCTCGCACCGTAAAGAGGAATTTTTCTGACATAGCTCCAGGCATCGAAACCATCGCCAATTCCCCCTCCCAAGTCTTACAGATATAGCCGCGATTTGAAAACTTTTGCACATAACCAGCGCGCTCGCCATTGCCGTAACTCCAATTCAGCATGACCCAAGTATAGGCTGATAAGCCAGCAATCCCAATAAATACAAGGCTTAAGAGCCACTTTATAAATTGATTCATTACTATTTTCCTGAAAATGATTCTGATTTCATCCTAATTAAGGATTGAATTTCGTTCTTTGACTAATTTGCTTTAAGTATAGGAGCTTATTTAATTTTGAAATAGACTGCGGAACTCTATAGATACAAATTAAAATGAGCCATTAACACCAATCGGTCATTCCATGCAAACTCGCCACATTATTTTCTTTATTTTTATCATCTCGGCAGTGTTTGTTTATTTTCGTGGACGAGTCCGCTTTGGTTTAGTGCGGTCTCTAACAGATTACCAAGTGCTTTTAGCTCCGATTAATAGCCTTCTTTATATTTTTTCCAAAGTAAAAGCGGGTGCATTTATCCCTGTAAGCCATTTTCCAGAGCTACAACCGCTCCAAGATAACTGGAAGGCCATCCGCCAAGAGGCGCTCTCCCTGAATGAGGGGGGCGCAATCGCGGCCGCAACCGGATATAACGATATAGGCTTTAACTCCTTTTTCCGCACAGGTTGGAAGCGTTTTCACCTCTACTGGTATGGCAAAGAAATGGCATCAGCCCAAGCAAGCTGCCCAAAAACAGTAGCCTTATTGAAATCCATCCCCTCCATCAAAGCGGCAATGTTTGCTTCCCTACCTCCTGGGGCCACTTTGGTGAGGCATCGGGACCCATATGCGGGCTCTTTGCGCTATCACATCGGCCTAGTTACTCCAAACGACCCAAAATGCTTTATTGAGGTTGATGGCGAACGGTACTTCTGGAAAGATGGTGAGCCGGTGATGTTTGATGAAACTTATATTCACTTTGCCGCCAATGAAACTGATCACCAGCGCATTGTCTTGTTTTGCGATGTTGAGCGCCCCCTATACACAAAGCCCGCTCAAATCCTAAACCGTTGGTTTGGGCGCTATGTCATGAGTACAGCTTCATCCCAAAATGTGGTGGGCGAGCAGGTTGGAGGAGTGAACATCCTCTTTGGATACTTCTACCGCCTAAGAGCCCAAGCAAAAAAAATAAAGGCCAAGCATCGATCGATCTATTATGTCGGCAAATGGGTTCTTATATTGGGGATTTTGTGGGCAATATTCTGGTAAACACTAGGGTGACAAGATTTGCTCTATTTGCTCGGGCGTAATTGAACCCCAGATTTCTAATCTTTTTTTCCGGCTATTTTGACCAGATAAAAAGCGGATCTGCTTTTGGGGAACCCTCAGCCGCTTAGAAAGCCAAGCCAATAGCATTTCGTTGGCCTTATTCTCTAAAGCTGGAGCCTGCAATGAAATCTTGAGGCAGCCATCATGCAGGCCAACTACTTTGCTTAGCTTTGCGCCGGGCTGGCAATAGAGATTAAGCACAATTCCCGTGGATGTTTGTTTTAACCAAATGGGCGTCATCAAAGTACTTTAAACTCAAACCATAATTATGAAGAACTCTAACGCCTTAGACCACCTATTTGCGAATAATCGTGAATGGGCAGAAGAGATGATCGCCAAGGATGCCGATTTTTTTAAACGGCTCGTCAATCAACAGGCTCCTGAATATCTCTGGATTGGATGCGCCGATAGTCGTGTGCCGGCAAATGAAATCGTTGACCTGCTGCCAGGTGAACTATTTGTTCACCGCAACGTAGCTAACGTCGTTGTTCATACTGATCTGAACTGCCTGTCGGTAATACAGTTTGCAATTGATCTACTGAAGGTTAAACACATCTTAGTGGTCGGCCATTATGGTTGTGCCGGTGTCCATGCTGCACTAAGCGATCGACGTGTTGGGCTTGCAGACAATTGGTTGCGCCACGTTAAAGATGTACACCAAAAACATGAACGCTATCTTGGGGAAGTACTGCCAACGCCTAAGCGTCAAGATCGCCTCTGCGAACTCAATGTGATTGAACAAGTTGTTAACGTCTGCGAAACAACCATTGTTCAAGATGCCTGGGCTCGCGGCCAGGAGCTGACTGTACATGGCTGGACTTATCGCCTAGATACCGGCCTTGTAAACGATCTTGGCATGTCAAGCAGCTCAACTGAAGAGATGGAAATCCGCTACAAAAAAACGCTGAGCCGTTACAACGCAGAATAAAGTTACTTTTGCTTAAATCTTTTTCCAATAAAGTTGTAGTAGCTTTATTAAAGTTACTGTCAATTCTTCCGTATAAATTATTGGTAGCCATTGGCTACGGCTTGGGTTTTATTGCCGCCAGAATCCCAAGCGAACGTAATCGTGTCGTTAAAATAAATCTGCGTTTATGTTTTCCCGAACTAAATGAAGAGGCTATCGACCAATTAAGTAAAAAGCACTGGCGCCTCTTAGGTCGAAGCCTCGTTGAAAAAAGTATTATTTGGCGCGGTAGTGAAACTCAATTAAGCAATATGATCGAGGTGCATTCGGAAGTAAATCTCTCCGATAGAAAACCTCGCATTTTGGTAAACATGCACTTCATTGGAATTGAAGGCAGCATTATTTTAAGTGCGCTTGCAAGCAAAAATCACTGGCCCCGCACCTCAGGCTTTTTTCAAAGAATGAAGAGTCCTTTTTTCAATCAAAAAATTATCGAATGGCGTAATCGCTTCGGTGGCAACTCTATTGATCGTCAAGGCAATTCCATTGCGCTCATTCGCGAGATACGCAATGGAAGCTTTATCATCATCGCGCCTGATATCGACTTGGGCTTAAAGGATTCAATCTTTGCGCCTTTCTTTGGCATTCAAACCAATACCATCACTGCGGTCTCTAGGCTTGCGAGCATTACTGGTGCTGAAGTTTGCATGATGATTACCGCACTCAAATCTGATGAAAGCGCTTACCTGTGCTCTATTGGCAAGCCACTTAGTAATTTTCCTAGCGGAAACCCCGAAGCAGACACCGTATATCTGAACCAGATTTTTGAAAAAGAAATTCGCTTAAGGCCTGCTGAATATTATTGGGTGCACAAGCGATTTAAAAATCGCCCCAATGATGAGGCCAGCCCTTACTAAGCCTTCATTTGGGGCGTCTTTTGTCCTATCATTACGGAATGAGTGAACGTATTGGGCTATTTGCCGACCTACACAGTAATTTAGAGGCTTTTGAAGCCTGCATGGAGAAAGCGCAAGAGCTTGGCGTTACCCGCATGGTTTTTTTGGGTGATCTTGTTGGATACAACGCCGATCCAGTTGCGGTAGTAGATCGCGTTGCTGAGCTTGTGAGGTCTGGAAAAGCCTTGGCGGTTGTGGGCAATCATGATGAAGCTATCTTTAAAGATTGCAGCCAACGAATGAATGCTAGCGCCAATGCTGCGATTGAGTGGACAAAGACGCAACTGAGTCCCGCCCACGTGGAATTTTTAAAAGAACTTCCCCTGATCATCAATGAAGAACATATTTGCTTTGTGCATGCATCAGCGCACAAGCCTTCCGACTGGAACTATGTTTCTGACAGCATGAGCGCATGGCAGTGCGTCCAAAGCTCAGGAAAGTCATACACCTTCGTAGGTCACGCCCACGAACAGGCTCTTTTTTATCAAAGCGCGGTTGGCAAACTCATTCGCTTTGCACCACACCCCGGAGATGAAGTGCCGGTCATGAGTCATCGTCAGTGGGTCGGCATCGTTGGCTCGCTGGGACAGCCCCGAGACGGCAATCCCGAAGCTTGCTTTGCAACTTTTGAGCCTGAACTTGCCGCCCTCACTTTTCATCGGGTTCCATACGATCAATTTACAGCCGCTGAAAAAGTAAGGCAAGCTGGCTTGCCGGAAGATTTAGCAAACCGCTTAATTACTGGTAGATAATTTTTCCATGCCTTTTCCGAATGATATTGAAGCAGTAGATGATATATTTCAGGAAGGCAAAGTTGTTGATGGTTTTGTTCTTGGAAAAGAACTCCATCGCGGCGGCATGGCAAGTCTATTCTCGGCCACTAAAGAAGGCATTGACCTTCCGATTCTCTTAAAAATTCCTCGCGTTGGAAAAGATCAACCCGTCGAGAGTTTAATTGGATTTGAAACTGAGCTCACTATATTGCGCTCACTCAAAAGCCCCTATGTTCCAAAATATCTGGGCTCCGGGAATATGGCAACACGGCCCTACATTGCCATGGAACAAGTAGCGGGACATCCGCTTGAAGGCCGCATCAAAGAAGGTCAAAAATTTAGCATCGATGAGGTCATTCGCATTGGGGCTGATCTTGCGCAAGCAGTACAGTCACTACATTCACAAGATGCAATCCATTTAGATATTAAGCCCGATAATATCTTGATTGATACCACGGGCAAGCTAACGCTGATCGACTTTGGTCTTTCGCATCACTCTCGCTTTCCTGATTTGCTGGCCGAAGAAATGCGCAAGGGAATCGGCTCTGCTCCATATATCTCCCCAGAGCAGGTTGCTGGCATCCGATCAGACTCGCGTAGCGATATTTTTTCTATCGGCGTCATCATGTACGAACTGCTGACAGGCGAGCTACCTTTTGGAAATCCTCAGACCATGAGTGGATTACGAAAGAGAATGTGGTCGGAACCCTTCCCGCCTCGCGCCATTCGAAAAGAAATTCCACGCTGGCTTCAAGAAGTTGTATTGCGCTGCCTAGAAGCAAGGGCGGATAATCGTTATCAAAGCGCTACACGCCTTCGCCAGGTATTACGCGACCCTGAAAGCGTCAAGCTAACAGAGCGCTCCGAACGCGTGGAGCCTCCTAGCTTTTGGGAAAATTTGACACGCTGGTTAAAGGCCGCTGGCTATGAGCCCTCACCCAGTCCTTTGCCCAGCAGGGGAAATCAAGACGCCCCTTTGATGATTGCCGCGATTGATACACGCAGATCTGATGAAGATTTGCGCGAACGTATGCAAGCAACGGCAAAAAATTTATTGCAATCCCATGCAGAAAGTCGCTTGATTTGCGTTAGCACTATCGCAAGTACGCCCACTTTTGAAGGCAATCAAGAAAGTGAAACTGCTAGTGGCATTGTTCGTGGACACCTAGTCCAACTCATGGAGTGGGCAAAACCGCTGAAGCTTCCACCAGAACGCATTTCTTATCACGTACTAGAGGCGCTTGATCCTGCGGGCCGTATCGTTGAGTTTGCTAAAGACAATGATGCCTCACTGATTTTGATCGGAGCTTCGCGCAAGCTGCCAAACAAAGTAACGCCTTGGAGAACCTCAATGACCAAGATCGTTGAAGAAGCCCCATGTAGCGTTCACATCGTTAGAACTTAAAGTTCAACTCTCAATCGGTATAGCCAGTAGTCATGTTTGGGCAAACGAGGCTTGGCTACTTGTCACTACTAAAAAGATTAGCGTGGCTAGCCAAGCGTTTTTCATCACCCCCTAATTCCTTTAAAGAATTAGCGCATCTTGTCTGTAGTTTTATCCAAAATAACTTCTGGATCTTGCGCCTCAATCCAACTATCTCGATTGAGTACCGCAGTCATTTGCGCATGATTAAGTTCACCCGTCAACTTACCCACAACAATCGTAGCAACACCATTACCAACCAAATTAGTTAGTGCCCGTGCTTCAGACATAAAGCGATCAATACCCAAAATAATTGCAAGACCTGCCACGGGCACGTTACCAACTGCCGAAAGAGTTGCAGCAAGAACAATGAAGCCGCTACCAGTAACGCCGGCAGCGCCCTTAGAAGTTAAGAGCAATACCAGTAGGAGGGTCACCTGCTGGAGAATGGTCATCGGAGTATTGGTTGCCTGAGCAATGAACACTGCAGCCATCGTCAAATAAATTGAGGTGCCATCCAAGTTAAATGAATAGCCCGTCGGAATGACCAAGCCCACACAAGTCTTTTTGACACCAAGAACCTCCATCTTCTCCATCATGCGAGGAAGGACTGATTCTGAAGAAGATGTTCCCAGCACAATTAAGAGCTCTTCTTTGATGTAGCGAACAAATTTAAAGATATTAAATCCACTCAACTTGCCGACAATTCCTAAGGCAACGAAAATAAATATCAAGCAGGTCAGATAAAAGCTACCCATCAATTTTCCGAGCGAAAAGAGTGAGCCAATACCGTATTTGCCAATCGTGAATGACATGGCGCCAAATGCGCCGATAGGTGCAAACTTCATGATGACGCCGATGATATCGAATAGCACATGCGACGTTTTCTCAATCAAGTCAAACACCAAGGTTCCACGACCGCCAAATTTATGCAATGCAAACCCAAAGAGAACAGCAATAAACAACACTTGCAAAATTTCACCTTTTGCAAAAGCATCCACCATCGTATTTGGAATAATGTTCATCAGGAAATCGGTAGTGGTGCCAATTTTTCCCGGGCCGGTATATGCTGCAATTCCTTTGGTGTCCAAGCTAGCAGGGTCGATGTTCATTCCTGCACCAGGTTGCAAAATATTCACAACCAAAAGACCAATGACTAAAGCAACCGTGCTCACAATCTCGAAGTACAGCAAGGCCAATCCACCTGTTTTACCGACCTTTTTCATATCCTCCATGCCGGCGATACCCAGCACAACGGTACAAAAAATAATGGGGGCGATCATCATCTTGATGCCTTTAATAAAGGCATCCCCAAAGGGTTTCATATCCACACCTAGATCAGGATAGAAATTTCCTAATAAAACCCCTAGCACAACGGCCATAAGTACCTGAAAATAAAGGATTTTATAAATTGGAGGTTTTTTTAGATTAGCGGTCAATTTCAGCTCCTTGATGAATGTGGCTTGAATATAGTGGTTATTTTGTGAAACCTATTACCTTCTCACATCTTAAACGCTGTTGCTGGCCGATAATACGTCAATGGAAAAAGTACGTGTTTCAAAATTACTCTCTGAATTGGGGCTGTGCTCACGTCGCGAAGCCGATACCTACATCGAGCAGGGTCTCGTCACCGTTGATGGCGAAGTGGTCAATGAGCTTGGTGTACGTGCTTTCCGCCATCAGAAGATTGAGTTGCAATCTGGGGCTAAGGCGCAACAAGCCTCTCGCGTTACCGTCATTCTCAATAAGCCCGTTGGCTTTATTTCTCATTTTGATGATGCGCAAGAGTACCAGCCAGCCGCCTCACTGATTACTCCGGAGAACTATTTTCCAAGCCCACTAGACCGAGGGCGCAACCCCAGATTTAATACCCGTGGACTAGCCCCGGCTGGTCGCCTCGATATTGATTCCACCGGCATGCTGGTTTTAACTCAAGATGGGCGCATTGCCAAACTGCTCATTGGCGAGAACAGCCCAATTGAAAAAGAGTATTTAGTCCGAGTAGAGGGTCTACTGTCTTTTGAGGATTTAGGCAGGCTGAAGCATGGCCTTGAGTTGGATGGTGTTGCTCTAAAACCAGCGCAAGTAAGCTGGCAAAACGAAGATCAACTACGTTTTGTTTTGCGTGAAGGTCGCAAACGTCAAATCCGCCGTATGTGCGAAATGGTTGGGCTCAAAGTTTTGGGTCTCAAACGTGTTCGCATGGGTCGCATTTCGCTAGGGCCGCTACCACCGGGACAATGGCGCTTTGTTAGGCCTGAAGAGCAATTCTAAGCACCGTCCATCCGCTTATAATTCCGTCCATACTTAGATAAGCGCAGAATTACCATCGACACCATTTCATCCAGCACGCCAGGCGCAGAAGTACTTCGTCGTCGCAGCTTTGCCATCATCTCTCACCCGGATGCGGGCAAAACAACGCTTACTGAAAAATTACTGCTGTACGCGGGTGCAATTCAAATCGCAGGCAGTGTTAAAGCTCGCAAAGCCAGTCGTCATGCCACCTCAGACTGGATGGAAATTGAAAAGCAACGCGGTATTTCCGTGGCAAGCTCAGTCATGCAGATGGAGTATCGTGATTGCATCATCAATCTGCTTGATACCCCGGGTCACCAAGACTTTTCGGAGGACACCTACCGCGTTTTGACGGCCGTTGACTCTGCACTCATGGTCATCGATGCAGCAAATGGCGTTGAGTCTCAAACCCTGCGTCTGCTCGAGGTCTGTCGCGCTCGCAATACACCAATCGTTACCTTCATCAATAAGATGGACCGCGAAGTAAAGCCGCCTATGGAGTTGATGGACGAAATTGAATCAGCATTAGGCATTGAAGTTGTACCGTTCACATGGCCTGTTGGTATGGGCAAATCCTTTGCAGGCGTGATTGATATTGCAAACTCACAGATGCGCATGTTTAAGGCTGGAGAGGATCGGGTGACGGAAGACTCACATGCGATCGTCGATATCAACGATCCCGCACTCAAAGCACGACTTGGCTCAGACCTAGAAGTTGCGCTTGCAGAAGTTGATCTTATTAAAAATGCAATGCCTGCATTTAATCGAGAAGCGTTTTTAGCAGGGCGTCAATCCCCCGTCTTTTTTGGCTCTGCCATTAATAACTTTGGCGTCCGAGAAATTCTGAATACCTTAGTTGAATTGGCTCCATCGCCTGGATCACGTAAAGCCCTACAAAGGGAAGTCAGCCCTGCTGAAAATAAATTCTCTGCGGTGGTTTTCAAGATTCAAGCCAACATGGATCCAGCCCATCGAGATCGAGTAGCGTTCTTACGCATTTGTTCGGGACACTTCAAGCGCGGCATGAAACTCAAGATTTGCCGCAATAACAAAGAAATTCGCACCAACAACGCCCTATCATTCTTATCGCAGCGCCGCGATATTTTGGATGAGGCCTTTCCTGGAGACATCATCGGCTTACCGAACCATGGCCTCCTAAGATTAGGCGACACCTTGACTGAAGGCGAGCATTTGCAATTTACGGGCCTCCCTTTTTTTGCTCCTGAGATCTTCCGCATGGTTGAGTCAGCCGACCCCTTACGATCCAAACAACTTCGTACCGGACTGATGCAATTAGGCGAAGAAGGTGCTATTCAGGTATTCCGCCCCATGACTGGCGGGACCATGCTACTAGGCGCATTTGGACAATTACAGTTTGAGGTAGTCAGCCATCGTTTACAAACAGAATATGGTGCCGAGGTCCGCTTATTGCCTGCGCGCTATAACCTCGCACGTTGGGTAAGCTCAGAAGATCCCGTTGCACTAAAAAAATTCATACAAGAAAACATTCATCGCATGGCGGAAGATGTAGTCGGAGCGCCTGTATTCTTGGCGTCACATAAATCTGAGCTAGATGTTGCTCAACAGCGCTGGGAGTCCGTTCAATTCCACGCACTCAGAGAGCATGCGGGACTGATCTACCAATCTGATTTAGCGGGCTAAGTTGCAATCAAATATGGCAACGAGCTCACTGTCGCTCTTCCTGAACGAAGCCACCTTTCCGTATTGCGCACAATAGGCACTCGCTTTTGCGCTCAGCTCGGTAATCGACTCGCCACTACTATTCAGAAAGGTGACATGATTTGCATCCGAAGCATCGGTATAGACTGCGGCGCATGCCACCAAAATAAAACCACAGAACAAAATAGATAAATACTTTTTCATGCTCGCACCTTCTTAATTTTCATGACTCCAACATAACATAGTGCCTGATCTTGTTAACTGTTATTTTGGACCATGATCACGATTCCGCACCCCAGATAAGGAAATTTGTGGAAAACCTCAAATCTATCATCCAATACCCTAGGCAATCATCATAGCTGCTGACCAAAATCAAAAAATAGAAAAAATGACCCAATGCTTACTAAAGCTGGAAAGCTAGATTGGGCCCTCTAAACACTGCTTAACTAACCAGCGGTTGTAGCAGCGTAAATAAAAAGCCCCGCTAAATTGATCTAGTGAAGATTTAGGGTCTTATTTTTGCCAAGGCAGGGCTGGTAAAGCGGGCTTTAAGCCGAGCTTCTGAATTGTGGCAACCGCTTTAGGCAACGCCAAGAACGCAATCAAATCTCTTGATGCATCCAAATCATTTGCCTTATTTGTAATTCCAGCCGAGAACAGTGCGGTCTGCTGAACCTCCGCAGGTATTTCACCAATGAGATTGATGCCCGACACAGGAATTAATTCGCTTACCCGCTGAAATCCCAACTCCGCATCACCCCTGGCAACAACAGTCCCCACACGCTCGCTATAAATCTTCTTCGCAGTTTTGCCCATCTGCTCAGCAATGCTCAATTTAGGAAATAACTCCGTTGATATCTAACTTGGGCGCACCAGCCTTCACTGCGGGCACCAATGACAAAAGACACCAAATCCATTCTTGAATCCGGCTGAACAACACCGTCCCTGATGAAACCATCTAGAGCCGATGATGCCAAAATAAGCACATCAAACTTTTCGTCTCTAGCCAATCTTGAAGGTATTGAATCAGGTGCGCCCCAGAGGTAATCACCTGAAATCAGCTGCAAAGACTGATGTGGATAGACAAACAAGCGCAAATAGCCCGATAAATGGTCGCATGATTTTTTTATTCATCAATGTCTCCCGCCTGTAATTGAATGGATTGTATTAATAGTAGAGAATAAACAAAATGATTACCTACCTTGATAACGAAAAGATTAGCCCTGAGCAAGCCATTGACCTCTATATTAGGTCAACGCTAGGCGAACGCCGTCCAATTGACAAGCTACAAACCTTTAGAGACATGCTGGCCAATGCCAACCTCACGATTACGGCGTGGGATCAAGAAAAATTGGTCGGCATTGCGCGCACATTAACGGATTTCTCATACGTAGCCTATCTCGCGGATCTAGCAGTGGATGAGGATTACCAGCGACAGGGGATTGGCAAACAACTAGTTGAGGAAACTAAATTGCGACTGGGTGCCGATTGCATGATTGTGCTCTTGGCTGCCCCAAAAGCAAATAACTACTACCCAAAAATTGGATTTGATCACAATCCACGAGCCTGGACCCTCAAGAGGTAATCTTTGCTTGTATCATTTCCGCATGAATACAACCCGCTTCTGCCTTGTGCGTCATGGAGAAACCGACTGGAATGTGGCGCGACGATTGCAAGGCCACACCGATATTCCCCTTAATGATCGCGGTCTTGCACAAGCCGCACGGCTAGCCAAATCACTCAAAACAGCCCGCATACAGTTTGACGTTCTCTATACCAGCGACTTACAACGTGCCGTACAAACGGCTAATGCGATTGTAGAAACCTTTAAGTTGCCAGCAATCACCAATGGCGCCTTACGAGAACGTCACTTGGGCGCCCTGCAAGGACTCACGGTTGAGGAAGCCCCTATTGCCGAACCTACTCTTTGGCGCGCACATCTATCGCGCGAACTAGACCACGAGATGCGTGGCGGTGAAAGTATTTCTCAGTTTGCCCAGCGCATTAAAAGCGCACTTGAAGAACTGAGACAAAGCCACCCAAGGAAAACCATTCTGCTAGTGAGTCATGGTGGTGCGCTCGATATGATGTACCGCATTGCAACAAATCAAGCACTGGATGCTGAGCGTATCGTGGCGGTGCCCAATGCCTCTTTAAGCTGGATTTC
>Ga0364894_10083_pt1 | contig 50453 bp, 51 predicted proteins | sample ExccelJu500001D4_FD_206942 | JGI IMG/M metagenome (GOLD analysis project Ga0364894, IMG submission 206942) | Enriched cells from Trout Bog Lake Hypolimnion, Wisconsin, USA - BchlTB.July16.5000.01.D4 | ecosystem: Environmental > Aquatic > Freshwater > Lake > Hypolimnion/Profundal zone | place: USA...
TACATACAAGGGGCATTAAAAATCTATGGCTTTTATGCCTTCAGGCATTAGTTGCCCATGCACCTATCGTAAATATATCCGCCAAGGCCTCCAGCATGATTTTTATAGATAGCTTCATTCTTGTAAGCAAGCTCAACTACATCCAATCTTGAGCGTTCTAAGTTAATCGATGAGATGGGGTCTCTAATACGTCTAACAGGGACGCCAGCTTGGGCAGCATTAAGGTTGTCTCTATAGAGCTGATCTTGGTCATAGTTCGCCGCTGTTTGCTGGGCTATCCCGATTGGGGCGCCTGATTTCTTTAAATAGCTGATCGTATCGGCAAAGTTTTTCTGATCCGAGCAAAACTGTAGCTTCTGCGTATCCACTACTTTTAAAGGTCTTTGGCCATATCTAGTGTCATTTACATCTAGTGCCGCGCCATCGGGTGTCCAGCCAACGGTAGTGCCATCCTTTTTCTTGTCGTACTTAATCGTGACCATTCCAGTTAGCTGCTTATTGTTTCTCGTAGTTACTTGGACGGTGCATGCGTACTCGCTAATGAGGCCGCCCTGTACATGATCCATTTTTATGTTCTTAACATTCGCGGCGTCCAATCCTTTTTTAGCTCTAAGGCTATCTTTAATCTCACTTAATACCTCTGGTAGGGCACAAAATTGCCCCCAGTCCGACTGAGGTAGTTGCGTCAAGATTGCTGAGATATTTGCTGATGGACGTCCGCTAATAGAGGTTTTTTGAGGGGTATCTGTCGGCGTTTGGTTATCTTGTCTTTTGCTTCCAAGTAATTTTGCTGTGTCCCTATTCAAATCTTGAGAGCCGATTTGAGGGGGTTTCTTCATGAGCGCGGATTGAGAGAAGAGTCCGACTTTTTTAATTTCTACGTTTTCACCACTATTTTTCCAGCAGATTGCATCTTTGGTATCCAATCCCGCCCAAGATATGGTGCCAGTAGACCAATCTCCATTGCAATCACCAGACTTGTCGTCTCTAAACTCATAGGTAAATTTACCTCTTTCCCCCGTGCTGTTGGTGCCCTCGCCTGAAAGGGTGAGGAGGGCATCTGCATATATATTCTGAGCGCCAAATAGGATGGCAACTGCAATGATTGCACGTAATTTCTTATAGGACACTTTTGCTCTCTGATATTTATTAGTATTAATTCCTACTATAGTGGGAAGACTAATTCTTGTCCAAATCCAACAATTGCCCCAACATTAGGGGGCTTAAAGTGGATGTTTCAGAAGCGTTTGGTAAGGCGGTAAGAAAGTTGAGGGCTAAGAAGGATCTAACTCAGGAGCAGCTTGGCTTTGAGTCCGACCTCAGAAGAACATTTATAAGTTCTTTGGAGCTGGGGCAAAAGCAGCCATCAATCGCCACTATTCAAAAGTTAGCCAATACCTTTGGAATTAGCATGGCTCGCTTAATGGAGTTGACTGAAAAAGAGCTATCTAAGCCATAGACCCGTAAAAAAATTTGTTGCTTATCAGCTTAACTTTTGAAATTTTTGAAATTTTTTTAAAAATTAAGGGCGGGGCGCGTTAACTCGTTAGGTAGGATCTTTAAAGAGACTCCTTTTGCTTTTTGCCTATAGAAAAAACCGCTACAAAAGATGACTGTAGTTTTGGCCTTCTTCGGCATAGATCCTTCTGATGCCATTAAACATTCTGCAAAAGGGTTGATCGCTGCGACCCATTGATCCATCTTCGCGCTCTAAAGAATTAAGCAAGATAATCACTACGCCATTGCTCGAATCCTTCAGCTCTAGTCTCTGTAGTCTAGTTTTTAAATTAGACATATATAGCCGCTTTTTGCTCTAAGGCCACAAGGCGCTTTTCAAGCTCCTCAGACTCTCGTAGCTTTGCAATGTCACTCTGTATCGAAATAATGGCTTGCGCTTGATCTGGGCTTATCTCGCCCCTAATGGCTGCACCCAGAACGGCGTTAGCTCGATCAAGCGGTGATCCATCGGGTATATCAATATCTACCGTGGGAAGTTGCGACTTATGTGCGGGGAGTATTCGATCGATTATTACGCGCATAGCCATAGAGTCGCCAGCTTTTGCATTTTCTATGAGCTTTACAATGATCTCAGGCGAGGCTGCTTCCAGTTGCTTGCGTAGCTGACCTTGTATGCCGCTTCCGACTGGTCTGCCTTTAGGGTTGGCGTTGTTGCCTTTTTTAAAACGCGTATCTTTTGAAGGCCGTTTCTCAGTCGTTTCTATTCGGCTTTCGGATTTTTTATATTCAATCATGTTGATGCAGTCCTAAAAGGGTTGTTAAATCCTCGGCATCACTCGAAGATCTAAATATTTTGAGGTTTTGTGGGTTAACTGTCAAAGCCATCAATGCGGGGGAGGGTTTCAACTTTGATATTTTGCAAAATGCTTTGCACGTTATCTATCAATTCATCACTTCCACTTGTTAGCACTCTGATAGCCCCTTGACGCTTTGAGAGTCCCTCAATGAGTCCTTTGAGGTCTAGCTCTAGTAACGTGTCATTGGAGCTTATGATCGTGCTGCAAAGCGGAGCTAGAGATATAGCGATTAATGGCGCTCCAGAATTAACCCATGCCTTATAAAGCTTACGAAGGCGGATAGGTGCTGATTTAGTTTCATCATCCCTTTGAAATACCCGCTCTAGACAGATTTGCAGTGTTTCATCATTTAGCAATCTGCTGCGCGTAAATATGCTGACGTTAGCCTCTTGTCTATCGATGTAGGCTACAGTATTTGCGCAGCACTCATTAAGCTTCTTTTTATTAAAGTTCATAGCTCTCAATCCTTATTAGTTTTTTTGCGCGAAAGTGCGCCAATGTGCGCTAATGCGCTTTTTTTAGTTATGGAGCGCAGTCGCGCATGGGGTGCGCCAATGCGCACCAAAGTGCGTGGGGGTATGGGGGTTAATAGCGAGCGCATATCAAGGTGCTTTGGCGTATTCTTGAAAGGGACTTGCTCATTCATTTTTTCCCCCATAAACATCTGGAGGGGTTCGCATTGGCGCGAAATTCACAAAGACCTCTTTCTCCTTGCGAGCTGGGGTTTTGACTATCTTTCTAATGATTAATTTTTCGTCCTGCATTTCTCTTATTAGCCGTTTAAATCTTTCCCCATCCAGCACCTTTGGGAAAGTTGGATCAGACTTAAGTAGCTTGAAGGTTGAGTACGCCCCAGTCATGGACGTATTTACGCTTTCGCCTCTATTGGTGAAGGCTTGGATAATCTCTACCAGTACTTGCTTATCGCTGTTATCCCTTGCCTTATCGTTAGCTCTTTGCGCGATGGCCTGAGCTTCGCGGTCAGGATTCTGCACTCCCGCAAGGGGTACCCCATCAATCCATTCGAGAGTAACTGGTAAGGCCAGCTCTCCTAAGTTGGCCTTATGTTGTGTGATTGTCATTACGCCAGACGATTTATCAGTGTTTAGGCTTAGTCTGGATCTAACTGAGTTGTGCCAAGCTGTGCTTCCTGAGTAATCCTCGCTATCAATATTCTTCCCCCCTCTGGCATTGGCCTTGTTGATGTGGGCTAATAGCAGAACGGCGCGATTTGGACGGGCAAGGTGAGTTCGAATAGATCTAATAAACGTCTTTACTGCCGATCGTTTTATTTCGTCATCCTCGAAGGTGTCGCTCGCGTTATCAATAATGCAAAAGCCGATGTTGTGCTTGTCGATGTATTGAGCGAGGTGACTAAGTGCTGCTGTTTCTGTTTTAGCGTCAGTAAACCCGCGCCCGCGATGTAAGCTTGGGTCTGTATCGCTAACGTCAAGTAGGTGTAATTTTCCAGATAGCTGCTTGGCGTCTATTTGAAGTGCTTTGCATAGTTTTCGTATGCGGTACCGTAATACGCGAGCGGGATCTTCAGCGGAATAAAAGACAACATTCGTTTGTTTGGTAGTCAACCCTCCAAAAGGTCGACCTAGGGCTACATGAATTGCAAGGTTTAGAGCAACATACGATTTACCGCTACCGCCATGGCTACCTAATAATGCGATCTCATTTTCTGGGTTCCAATATTCGACAATATGAGGTAGCGGAGCATCGTCACAATCATCGATATCGAGCAAGTCGATACAAAATTGCTCAAATTCATCAAAACTTATCAAGGACTCAGGCTCTAGATGGCGATTGGCCTTAAGTGGGTTATTCCATCCAAGATCTTGCGCATGCTTGAATATGGCGGCATATCCTGTTTGCGTTGGCGCGAAGCTTTGCCACTTGCTAATGGTGTCGGACACATCATATTTATCCGACTTGGCAGACCATTCTCTAAAAAGCTCCCAGCCTAAATTGGATGGCAGCGTTTTAAGGGCGTGCCCATATTTAACCCAGACCTCGCGATCATCGGCGGGAATTACCTTAAGTGCATTCCTTAGATCATCGATCGTATCTTGCTTTAAGTTTAAAAGTCCCATGCTGCTATCGATTGGGGTTTCATTTGTGGATTGCTCTAATACGATCCCAGCCTCAGCCAAGAGGTCTTTAACGCTGCTACCCAGTTTAATAATCCTCCCTGATACCTCGCGCCCAGTGAGCATGAGGCTTATCCGAGTGCTGGAAGGGTGTCCAAAGATTTCAATTTCTTGACGACTACCTAATTTAATTTTCTTGGGCAAAGTACTGTCAGGCTTGCTTAAGAAGAAAATATGCGCACCTTTGTTGCTATAACTTTTTTCAATCAATAACCCCTTGCGCTTTGCTATCTCCAATAAGGTCGTCATTTTGGGATTGCGGGTCTGATCCGATCTTTTCCAGTCTAGGTCTAGCGTAGTGATGACGTACCCATCAAGAGTTTTAATTGGCGCATGCATATTTAGCCCCCAAAATTCACCACGCGGCTCTTCAAGTCCTATTTGGTCAGAGGCTATAAGTTGAGAGGCGGGGGTATTCCCATCTACTCCATTGCTTGTTTTATTTTTTGGAAGCTTGCCTATGCTCCCATCATCTTTAATAAAGGTTGAAAATCCGCAGAAAAGTGCGTTAGGCGCTGATTCGCCAATAGCTTTTGCTACTTCGTGACCTGCTTTTAAATCGTTGTACATAGTTATCTTTCTAAGCAAGAAAGACGCTTGTGCTATATGGATCAACCCCCTAAAATCACTCCATCGGGAAGTGCTTTAGAGAGGCCAAGACATGCGAGCAAGCTGTCTTGGCTTTTTACTTTTCTAAATTGGTGTTCTTGTTGATAAGGGCGTATATGTCACTTGCTCGCCAGACCGAGACTCTAGGTGACAACTTAATGGGGGCTGGGTAGGTGCCTTGTTTGATGCCCGCATACCAAGTGGCACGGCAGACAGGCACTAATGGCTCGCGTGGTGGAGTTGCCTTGGGGTCGCCTAGGATGGTCGATAAACGTATGAATTTATTGCTATTAGACATAGAGAGTCTTTCCTTCAGGTGAGGGATTTGCGACTCTTCTCTATTTTTACTAGACTGGGTAGGCGGTTCACTTTTGCGCTGAGTGCCTCTACTTACTCTTCCGCTTTGGCGGCAATCCTTGAATAGGATTAGTAGGCCTTCAGTTTAATTAGCTCTGCATTTGTATGTCAACGACAAATAAGATTAATTAGCTATGCATTATTAGATTTAAAAGTAATTATGTAATGGATTTTTTTGCAGTTACTTTCCCACTCTTGATTTCTTTGAATGGCTTATTAATGAAGCTAGACCAATCTTGCATGATCTCGCGGCGCCTCTCTAATCCATTACTTCTCTGGTAGGCCTGATAGACCGAATCACCAACTTCGTGCATCAAGCAAAACTCGCCCAATTCTTGGCTGTAGGTTGTACATTCGAGTCGCCATGTAGAGAAAGTGGATCTAAATCCGTGGGGCACTCCTTCACCTTTAAACTCTTTTTCTTCTCTCATTTCGCGCATGAGTTTGCTGATAGTGCTATCGCTCATCTTCTTCAGTGTAGGTGATGGAAAGACTAAATCTGTCTCATCAAAGGTTGGCAGCTCTTCAAGCAATTTCATAGCTTCTTTGGATAACGGCACTGCATGATCTCGCTTTTTAGTCTTGGTATATGCCTTTGGGACAGTCCAAATCTTCATCTTTTTATCTATTTGAGACCATGTGGCAGATCTAACTGAGTCAGATCGGACGGCGGTAAGAATTAAAAACTCTAAGGCCTTAGCGCTAATTGCGTCATGTTTTCGCAAAGCGAGTAGAAAGTCATTCACCTTGGCATAGGGCATTGCATCCAGATGATTAACGACCTTAATTTTCTTGGGTGAATCAAAGACGGAATCAAGATAGCCTGTCCAGATTGCGGGATTGCTTTTCTCCCGATAGCCGCTGACGATGGCATAGTCGATGATTTTTTTAATACGTCCTTGCACTCTTGAGGCTGTTTCAGTTTTGGTATGCCAGATTGGGTCTAAAACTTCTTTAATGTCGCTAATGTCAATTTCGGAGACTGGGAGTGCCCCTAGGTGAGGGTAGGCGTATTCCTCTAGGGTCGAACGCCACTGCTTGCCGTGCTTCACGTTATTAAAAGTCTTGCGGGCAAGAAATAGATCTGCGCATTCGGCAAACGTCTTGCTCTTGGCCTTAGCTTTTTTAATAGCTTTGGCCTTGTCTTGGCGTGTAGCTAATGGATCCTTACCTTCTTGTAGCAGTAGACGGGCGTCCTTGGCCTTATCTCTCGCTTCTTTAAGCCCTACAGTTGCACAGGATCCTAAGCCCATGACTTTCGCTTGCCCGTCCTTTGTATAGCGAAATATCCAGCTCTTAGAGAGGCTAGGGGAGACTTGAAGCCATAGCCCAGCCCCATCCCCGTAATAGCCCGCCTTGCTTGTTTTAGTGACTGCTAGGGGCGTTAGCTTTTCAATTAGTCTAGCCATTGTATTTAACCTACATTTCTACATACATTCAATGATTAGATTCTAATACTATTTATTGCACTCAATTAAACAATAATTCCTTCAAAAGCTTATGTAGTATGGTTCTGCTAGGGGCATTTTTAAATTCAGTTGAATTCGTTTGGACTTTATGACTGCGGATCTCGTCTCCTCCAGATTTCTAATGAAATCAACTGCTTGAATGATTTACAGCAAATGAACAAGCCCCTTAATTGGGGCTTTTTTATTGCCAAAAATATAACCAGAGTCACTATCGGAGTAGGTGTGATGTTTTATTCCTCTCTGACTGATGCGCTGACATTTCCTTCTTGTAAATCCTTTTCATTTGCCAAATTAGATCTTCGCTAAAACCTTAAATATGTCTTTGGGTTTGAGATTTAGTTTGAATACTCATGAAGTCTAAATGGTAATCATTATCATTTAGAATGAATTCGCCCTGGGTCGTTTGGGAAGATGATTGGGGCGCTAGACAATTAAATAAAGTGGATTGGCGATATGAATTCTGGGATGGGTGTTGTGAGTTTGTGGTTGAGCAGTGGGCTTGTCATTCAAGTAACGGCGTTGATTTTGCTGGGCATGTCAATTTTGTCTTGGACGGTCATGGTAGTTAAGGGTGTATTGATCTATAAATCCAAGAAGCAGGCCAAACAATTAAATAATTTTTGGCATAGCCCAGACTTAAATGAGGCTCTTGAGGTGCTCGAGTTAAAGCAGCAAGAAGTCAATCCATTTAAGGCATTAGCGCTTGAGGGGCAAATTGCAATGCGTCATCATCGGCGTACCGAGCAGCACCTACACGATTCATTGGATTTAAATGATTGGATTACTAGCAGTCTCAGAAATTCAATAGATGATGCAAGGGAGCAGTTTGGCTCAGGACTGATTATCTTGGCATCAATTGGATCTACAGCACCATTCGTTGGTCTGTTTGGCACTGTCTGGGGCATCTATAGAGCGTTGTTAAGTATTGGCGGTGGTGGAATGTCTGGTATTGACCAGGTTGCTGGCCCCGTAGGGGAGGCTTTGGTGATGACTGCATTTGGTTTGGTAGTTGCGATACCTGCCGTTCTTGGATACAACGCCTTGCTAAGGGGCAATCAATTTATTCTTGGAAAACTGAACCGCTTTGCTTACGATTTGCGCGCATTCTATGTGACCGGAATCTGTATCAAAACTTCGGAGGGGACTAAATGAGTTTTGAAAGTTTTGATAGTAAGGAGGATCAGTTTATTAACGAAATAAATATGACTCCATTTGTGGATGTCATGCTGGTTTTATTGATTATTTTCATGATCACTGTTCCAGTTTTAAAAAATTCTGTAGAGATAGATTTGCCTCAGGCATCTAGTAAGCCACAAGAACATCCACCCGAGGTATTGAGTTTAAGTATTGATCGGAATGGTGAATATGTGATTGATAAGCGGAGGTTAGACGAGGATGGTTTAAGCAATGAATTGCAGCGGATTGCCAAATCAAAGTCCAAAACTGTATTGCATATTTATGGCGATAAAAAAGTGGAGTATGACCATGTGGCTAGGGCGATGAGCATTGCGCATTCTGCTGGAATTGAAAAGGTTGGCTTTGTAACTACTCCAAAGGAAAGATAATGAATCCAGAGATGCACAAGCAACTCATTAATGGTAGCAAGTTGACTCTTGGAGTTTCAGAGCACAAATTTACAAGTGCAGATCTCTTTGGCAATACTAATTCAGTGTTGATAGATCATCGCGGGGTGATGTATACCTTACGCATTACTCAATTTGGCAAATTGATACTGACGAAATAGTAGCAAATGCTAAAGTCCATCCATCAGTCCTTATACGTCCGTATGGGGTTCATGGTCTTTATATTTCACATCCTGATTTTGATTGTGATTATTTTATTTGGGCTGAAATTTTCTAGGGATAGGCCAAGCTTTATTTTTTCGGGAGAGGTGATAAAGCTGGAGTCGGTAGTGATATCTAAGGTAGTGACCACGCAGCCCAACCTTAAAAAACAAAAAGCTCAAACCTCTGAGTCTATTAATCAAGTATCTCTTGATGGGTTGGAGCCTACTAATCAGGTTCTATATCATTCCGCTGCTGCACCAATTTCCATGCCATCAGCTGACTCATCAGCTTTGAACAACCCTAAGCCGCCTTATCCTATTTCCAGTCGAGAAAATGGAGAGCAGGGAAGAGTGATTCTGAATGCTTGCATCACTGAGCGGGGCGCAATACATCATTTGGAGTTAGCCAAAACTTCTGGATATCCTGCATTAGATAGATCAGCTTTAAATACGGTGCGCCTATGGAAATTTATGCCTGCACTACAAGATGGTCACCCCTTACCCTCTTGCTATCGCTTACCTATCAATTTCATCTTGTCCCATTAGATATGTTTGCAACAATCAAGCATAATTTCTATTGACAATAGGAATCATTCTCATTAACATTTATCTATCGAGCCATCCTATTGGCTTTTAATATCACAGCCCGCCGCCGCTAGCTAGTGTTTTAACTAACTAGAGGTTTTATGCATAACGGGTTAAAAATTCGCAAGCTAGCGTTATTGATGGCTTTCTCATGGGCTCCATTAGCCGCACAAGCTCAAATTGTTGTTGATGAAGATGGTAGTGTTTTAAATCGGAAGCGGGGCGAGCACTCGCAGGTCGATCGAGGTTTGAAAGAGGTTACGGTGAGCTCCACTCGCTCACCCAGAAAAACTGATAACGTGCCTAACGTCGTTACAGTGACAACCGCTGAAGAAATTCAGGAGCTGGGGGCACGTAACATTGGAGACGTATTTAAAGATTCCCCTGATGTAACGGTCCCATCTCAAACTGGTCGTTTTAGTCTAGCTGTTGGAGGTCAGGGTAGGGGCTCTCAGGAGAGTATTAATATTCGAGGCCTCCAGGGGAATAACGTTTTATTGCTAGTGGATGGTATTCGCGTTCCCAACCAATTTTCATTTAATGCATTTCAGGCTGGACGTGGAAATTTTCTGGATGTAGAGGGTTTTAGGAAAATAGAAGTAGTGAGGGGGCCATCATCTACGCAATATGGCAGCGATGGTTTAGCTGGTCTTGTAAATTTCCAGACTTTTAATCCAGTCGATTTTATTAATGATGGCGAAGATAAGGGCGGGTTTGCTAAAACCGGCTATTCAAGTGTAGATAATTCTACAAATACAAGTTTTGGGTATGCAGGTAAGAACGATCATGCTCAAGCTATGGTGCTTGGTAACTTTCAGTCTGGCCACCAATATCAAAATCAAGGCTCAAACTATTCAACTGGTTCAACGCGCACCGCACCAAATCCTGCGGATTACGGCAACTGGTATGTTCTGTCAAAAGGGATTGTGGCAGTAGATTCGACTAACAAACTTGGCATCACTTATGAGTCCCAAAATGTAAATCAAAATGTTAATAATCTTTCGGATTTAGGAATGGGCGGTGGCTGGGGCCCAAGGAATGTGATAACTTCTACCGCCGCCGATACAACGACTAGAAATCGAGTTTCCGGTGAATGGGATCACAAGGATGAAGCTGGTGAGTACATTCAAAAAGCTAATGTGATGTTGTACCTACAGGATGCGTCTGTTACTCAAAATACTTTTCAACAGCAAAGCGGGTCATTCCCTTCGGCTTGGAGATCTCGAAATAACACTTATTCTCAAAATACTACTGGCTTAAATACAACCTTAGAGAGTAATTCAACAAGCCTCATTAATCAGCGCTTTACTTATGGATTGGATTGGAGCTCTTCCAGTATATCCAGTCAATTGAATGCATTGGGAAATGGTTCATCGCTTACTCCTGCGGTTCCTGCAACTTATGATTTGGGCGGAGCATTTTTACAAAGCGAGATGGAGTTTGGTAGCGTTAGTGTGATACCTGGGGTCCGATACGATGGGTATTCCATTAAACCAAATAATGGCCCTTACCCGACAAATAGTTCTTCAGCGATATCCCCCAGAATCGGGGCGGTATGGAATTTGGTACAAGAATTTAGACCGTTTGCAAATTGGGGAACAGGTTTTACTGCTCCAACACCGGATCAGGCCCTATCAAGCTATAACCCGATCGGTAGACCAGGGCAATACTATCGGCTGGTTCCGAGTCCCAATTTAAAGCCTCAAACTGGCAATGGAATAGAGCTTGGCGCTCGTGGCCGATTCGATGCATGGAGGTATCAATTATCTGGATATGCAAATAATTACAGTAATTTTATTTCTCAGGTAATAACTCAAGGCTCCACCTATAGTCGAGCTAATCCTGCCATTTATCAATATCAAAATCTTAGCAATGCATACATTCGTGGTTGGGATGTCCGGACGGACTGGGCTTTTGCCGAAGGTTGGCAAGCAAATGCTGCTATGGCGTATAGCAATGGCGAGCAAATTCAAAATAGCATCTCAACCCCTTTAAATACCATTCAACCTTTACGTGGGATTTTAGGGTTGCGATACGATGCCTCTAATTGGGGTGCCTTCGCCAATATGGTTTGGAATCAGGGAAAAGCTGCTAGCACAGTGAACTTCAATAGCAATAACGGTGGAACCCAAAATCAGTTTCTTAGTCCTGCATCAACCATACTTAATCTTACGGGGTATTGGAAGCCAACAAAACAGCTGACCTTTAATTTCAATTTAAATAACGTATTTAATTCCACCTACTGGAATTGGTCGGGTGTTCAGGGGTCCGTAACTACTGAAAATACCAGAGGCTATAACGCTTCAGCGGCTCAACAGTCCGCGACATCTGCACCTCGCAATGTCCAACTTTCCGCGCGCTACGATTTCTGAGGGTAGAGAAGATGAAATCCATTGATTCAATTCGCCAATTCTTTACTATTTTGCGCAGAGAAGAAAAAATGCGTCATCGTGATATCGCCGAGAAACTCGAGATATCAGAGGGAGAGCTGATTGGTGCCCATGTTGATGCTCGGCTAGCTCCAACAGAGATTGGAGGTCTACAAGCTATTCGATTGTGTTCAGAGTGGTCGGAAATTATTAGCTCTGTAGAGTTTCTTGGTGAGGTGATGGCCTTGACGCGTAATAAATCCTGCGTCCATGAGAAGGTTGGAGTCTATAAACACGCTTCCAAGCGGGGCCCTATAGGTCTTTTAGTTGGTGAAATTGATTTACGTATTTTTTATGAAACTTGGGCTCATGGTTTTGCGGTACATGAAGTGACTAAAAATGGACCACATCGTAGCTTGCAATTTTTTGATAAGTCTGGTGCAGCAGTTCATAAGATTCATTTAAAGCCGCAAAGTATTGTTGAATTTTTTGATGCATTGGTTGCTAAATTCAAAAGTGGCGATCAGGCACCCGGTATTGAAGTGCTGGGCCTAGATAAGCCTGTTGTTGAGATTCCTGATAGAGAAATCAATATAGGAAGATTTCATCAGGCATGGTGTCATATGAAAGATACCCATGAATTCTATGACCTGCTCAAAAAATTTAATGTCAACAGGGCTCAAGGTTTGCGTCTTGCGAAACCAGAGTTTACTCAGGAAGTCTGCGTGAGCTGTATAAGAGATTTATTGGATATTGTAGTAAATACTAAAACTTCGATTATGGTATTTGTTGGCAATCCAGGTGTGATTCAAATTCATAGTGGCCCTGTTAAAAATGTGGTTCATATGAAGGCCTGGATCAATATCATGGATCCAAGATTTAATTTGCATTTAAGGGCTGATCATGTCGCTCAAGTATGGGTTGTTCGCAAGCCAACTGTGGATGGCATTGTTACTTCAATAGAGCTATTTGATGAGCAAGGCGAGACTATTGCGATGTTCTTTGGCGAAAGAAAGCCTGGAAATCCAGAGTTAGATTCATGGCGAACTCTTGTTCAGGACTTGGTTGAAAAGTCTGCAACAATAGGTGCCTAAGATGAATGCAATGCGTCGTAACTTGTTAATCCATTCGCTAGCGGTGGGTAGCTTGTCAGCATTCGGTGAAAATGCGCTTGCCCAAGAAAAATCTAAAAAGCCATCAGCACCTTTACGTTTGGTGAGTATTGGAGGTGCTTTGACGGAAATAATTTATTTATTAGATTCTAGTAAAGAGTTGGTGGGCGTCGATACCACATCTTTGTATCCCGATTCAGCAACAAAGTTGCCAAATGTTGGCTATGCCAGAAGTCTCTCCTCAGAAGGGATTCTGGCATTAAAGCCGACGCAAGTAATTGCCATTGAAGATGCTGGTCCTCCCATAGTGTTAAAACACATTACCAATGCTGGAATTCCACTTGCTATTTTGTATTCAAACCTACGGTTCGAGGGCGTTCTCGACCGAGTTCGTAAGATTGGCGACTTGATAGATAAGCCACAAGTGGCAAATGAATTGATTCAAAAATTAAATTTAGAGTGGGTTAAAACTCAGCAGAATTTAACTGTAGCCCAACTTAAAAAAATGAGTGTCTTATTCATTTTGTCTCAAAATCCAACGCAACTGATGGTCAGCGGTACTAACACTAGTGCAGATGCAATGATTGCTTATGCGGGTGCTAAGAATGCGATTACAGGTTTTTCTGGGTACAAGCCACTAACGCCTGAGGCCCTCATTACCGCTAATCCAGATATCATTTTAATGACGGATCAGGGTATAAAAGCGCTTGGTGGTGTTGATGGCGTATTGCATTTTCCTGGAATAAACAAAACTACTGCTGGTAAGCAAAAGAATTTCATTTGCCTGGAGGCAATGTATATGCTTGGCTTTGGCCCACGCATGCCATTAGCCGTTCGAGAGTTGAATAAGCTGTTAGCTCAAACACGGTCTTCTTCGTAAAGAGTGTTGATGGTATTCATGCTTTCCGGTTCGGTGGTTGGTAAAACTTTGTTCAGCTTTTTAAGTCTTCTATTTTTCGTTTTATTGCTTGTATTTTTCTCTCAATTTGGCGCAGTCAATATCGAGCTCAATGATTGGTTATCGCTGGTTAACAGTAGCGAGCATCCACAATCTGGTAGCGATTATGTCTTATGGCATCTACGCCTCCCGAGAATACTATTTGCTATTTGTATTGGTGCGGCTCTTGGACTCTCTGGTGCGCTCACTCAGGGTTTGTTTAGAAATCCACTGGCTGACCCAGGTTTGCTAGGGGTTTCTGCTGGTGCTGCTTGTGCTGTCGCTCTGGGAATTGTAATTTTTGCGGATTTAAATATAAGTATTCCTGCGGAATGGAGGTTTTGGATAACGCCGGCATTGGCCTTTTCGGGTGCAATTTTGGTCTGCTATATCTTGGATAGAGTTGCGCGCTGGATTACGCCAGATTCAATTGCAGGGTTGCTGTTAACGGGGATCGCATTAAATGCACTTGCAGCTGCCATTATTGGTCTATGCACTTATTTGGCTACAGATGAGCAGTTGAGAAATTTAACGTTTTGGACTATGGGGTCACTCTCTGGTTCTAATTGGATGTTAATTGTTGCTATTGGCGTTCTCTTTGTTTTGGCTTGGTGGCGTCTGCGTAAATTAGTTAAGGTGATGAATGTATTTGCGCTTGGGGAATCAGTTGCAACTCACGTCGGGATGAATATCAGCCGATTGCGAATGGAGGTCACTATTTGGGTTGCCTTGTTCTCCGGATTTGCAGTGTCATGGTGTGGAATGATTGGTTTTGTGGGTTTAATTGCTCCTAATTTCGCGCGCGCATGGCTTGGAGGAGATCAAAGAAAGGTCATACCTGCTTCAATGCTATTGGGCAGCATCTTGTTGCTGCTTGCGGATACATTTGCCCGCACTCTGGCAATTCCAGCGGAAGTACCCATTGGAATTTTTACAGCTCTTTTGGGGGCACCGTTTTTTATATTTTTGCTGCGATCTTCTAGACGTCAAATTTCATAATGGAAAAGCTTTGCAAGCTAGAGAACCTAAGTTTAAGACTGGGTGTAAAAGAGTTTGGCCCCTTCTCGTTAGAAATCACTAAGGGGGAGGGAATCGCAATATTAGGTCCAAGTGGTGCAGGTAAAACCACCTTGCTCAAGCTTCTCTCGCATGACCTTAAAGCACATTTAGGGGTATATCAGTTTAAAGGTAAGAAAATTCAGGATTGGTCCTTGTCCGAACTCAGTAGATCAAGGGCTGTATTGCCTCAGTCTGGTGATGTGTCATTTGGCCTATTGGCTAAATTGGTGATTGGTTTGGGCAGAATTTCAATAGCTGGTGATTCTCACCTTGTCGAAATCATTGAGCAAGCTGCTCGCTTAAGTTGTTGTGAGCATCTTCTTGATCGAGGTTTTAATACCTTATCTGGTGGCGAAAAGGCCCGTGTCCATCTTGCAAGAATATTTGCGCAGTTATGGGGCGAAAGGGAAGGGTTGATTTTGGTTGATGAGCCCTTGGCTTCATTAGATCCAGGGCTTCAAATTGAGCTCCTGCACAGCATAAGACAATATGCATTAAACAGGAATCACGCGATTATTGCGATCTTGCACGATATTAATCAGGCAATGCAAAACTTTGATCGCCTTATCTTGGTAAGGGAAGGAAAAATTATTGGGGATATGCCATCTGGAGTTCAAGCAGTTCCAAGTCTAGAGGGGCTCTATAACGTCCATTTACATATGGTCAATATTGACGGATTTGGGCCCCTCGTCATTCCTAAGGCTAGATCCCATGCGATGTTGTCTTCTGATGGCAGCCAGTAATACATGCAACCTTCCTGGATATCTTGACTAGCGTTATGGTGACGGTTGAACTAGCCTAGCTCTTAAAGGGTTGAATCCCTAGACCCAACTGTTAAATAGGTTGTTTTTCTATTGCCAAATACTAGTACACTAGGCACCCAAAAGAGCTTTAAATAGCAGCTCATCCGGCCCAAAAATCATCCCCCAAGAAAGCAATTCATCAAGCGGTTATGAGTCAAAGTAAGAAAATTCTTCAAGAGGTATTTGGGTACCCCCAGTTTCGTGGCGCACAAGAATCGGTAATCGACCATATTGTTTCGGGTGGTGATGCTTTGGTCTTGATGCCTACTGGTGCGGGTAAGTCATTGTGTTATCAAATTCCCGCTCTTGTTCGTAATGGGGTAGGAGTAGTAGTCTCCCCTTTAATAGCTTTGATGCAAGATCAGGTCGATGCTTTAACTCAGCTAGGTGTCAAAGCGGCATTTCTAAACTCGAGCTTGGATGCAGGTCAATCCCACTCAGTCATCACCCGATTATTAGCGGGTCAATTGGATTTAATTTACGTCGCTCCTGAGCGCCTCATGAGCTCGAGTTTCTTATCAATGCTTGATAGGTTGGAGGCGGGTCCAGGCATAGCGCTTTTTGCGATTGATGAAGCGCACTGCGTTTCTCAGTGGGGTCATGATTTCCGGCCGGAATATCGTCAGTTGACGGTACTTCATGAGCGCTTTCCGCATATCCCCAGGGTTGCGTTAACGGCAACTGCAGATACACCCACTCGCGCTGAAATCCTTGAGCGCTTGTCACTGGAATCTGCAGAGCAATTTGTATCAAGTTTTGATCGTCCTAATATTCGGTATCGAGTACTACAGAAAGACGGCGCTAAACAACAGTTAGAGCATTTTTTAGAAGCAGAACATTCCAATGACTCTGGAATTATCTATTGCCTATCTCGTCGTAGCGTGGAAGAAACTGCAGAGTGGCTAAAAGACCGTGGTTGGGATGCCATGCCTTATCACGCTGGTTTGAGCGTTGAAATGCGCAATGCCAATCAAAAACGTTTTTTGCGGGAGGAGGGCATTATTATGGTCGCCACCGTAGCGTTTGGTATGGGTATTGATAAGCCCAACGTGCGATTTGTAGCCCATTTGGATTTACCAAAAAGCATGGAAGGCTACTATCAAGAAACTGGCCGTGCTGGACGTGATGGTTTGCCGGCAAATGCTTGGATGGTCTATGGCTTTGGCGATGTGATTAATTTACGTAAGATGGTCGATTCTGGTGAGGCCTCTGAGGAGCGTAAAAGAGTAGAACGTCAAAAACTCAATGCCCTTTTGGGTTATTGCGAATCTACTAGCTGTCGCCACCAAAGTATCTTGCGGTATTTTGGTGAAGAGCATCCTGGCGCCTGTGGCAACTGCGATAACTGTCTAGAACCCGTTGCCACCTGGAATGCCACTCAAGAGGTGCAAAAGGCCTTGTCATGTGTGTATCGAACTGGACAACGATTTGGTGTGACCCATTTAATCGATGTCCTCCTTGGAAAAAGTACCCCTCGAGTTCAGGAGTGCCAGCATGATCAAGTAAGCACTTTTGGTATCGGCAAAGACCTTAATCAAGCGCAGTGGAATAGCATCTATCGCCAATTGGTAGCTGGTGGGTATTTAGATGCGGATATCGCCCTCTATGGCGGCTTAAAACTCGATGACTCAATGGCATTGCCCGTCTTGCGCGGCCAGAAAGAGGTATGGCTACGCAAGGATACGGGGTATTCCCAAAGCAAAGTTGCCAAATCTGGAGCTAGCAAAGCTGCGGCGCATACATTTGCTAATCCCATTGAAGAGATGCTTTGGCAGGCCCTTAAAGATAAGCGTATGGAATTGGCTCGTGAACAGGGCGTGCCCCCATACATCATTTTTCATGACGCCACGCTCTTGGAAATCCTGAAGGCAAAACCCAAAAACCTGAATCAACTCAAATCTATTGGCGGCGTAGGACAGGCAAAACTGGAAAGATATGGCTCTTATTTTCTGGAAGTTATTAACAATGCCTAATTCGGGGAAGTCCTTATACCCAGAGGTACTAATAGGGTAATTAGAGATACCCCAAACTCCATCTTCTTCATATAAGCCCTATAGCTTATATGGATGCGATGGGCGATAGCAAATCTCGCATTGCAACATACCGCTGTAAGATCTCTCAGATATGAACGCCACGCTAGTCCCTGCTATTTTTCTTTTCTATGGGATTCTGTCTCTTGCTTATGCTGGGGTGTTGATTCAGTTCTTATCAAGGCGCAAAGATAGGGTTATTGCATTCTGGTCTTCGGGTGCGTTATGTGTTGGCATAGCAACCATCGCTACGATCTTTCGTGATCCATCGAATTTGATTGCTACCTATGTAGGGGCAAATGGACTGGCTTTTATTGGTTACCTCTTATTTAACTACGCATTAAAAGAATTTCTTGCCATAGGTGCTTCGACTAAAAGAATCCTGCTTGTGGCTACCGCAGCCTTTTTTGCATATTGTTTTAGCTTGTACTTTGTTGGTATATTTTTTGAGTCGAAATACCAAACGATATTTATATCCACGCTAGTGGTGATGACAAGCGCATATGCGGGTGTACTTGGGTATAGGATCTATAAAAAAAGCAAAATTAATCATGCTGCAATTCTATCGGCAACCTCTTTTTTAAACTCTTTTATATGGGCCTTAAGAATTTTATTAGCTGCGTCTGATATTTCCATTAACGCCTTTAATCCTAGTGTTTTTAATTCAATCATTTTCGTCTGTATTTTTCTTCTGGGAATGTTTTGGTATTTCAATTTCATTGGATTGCTGTATTCGCAATCCAATGAAGCGGAGCAGGAGGCTCTATCTCGCTTTGAGGGGATGGCCAAAACATTGCCCTGCGCACTTTATGAGTATTACCTTTATCCCGATTACACCAGCGAATTTCGATACTTCAGCCCCAGCATTAAAGAGATAGTGGGTCATAGCGCCAGAGCTATTATGAAAAATGCTTCGCTGATTATTGATCGGGTGCATCCAGAGGATAAGGAGTACTTTTGGAAGGTCAATTTAGAGGCCTACAACTCTGGAAAGACATTTTTTATTGAAACCCGAATGATTATCTGGGACGGCACCATCAAATGGGTGCAGTTATCCTCCTCTCCACGGGGAGAGGATTTTAAAAACGTTTTCTGGAGTGGTTACATCATTGATATCACTGAGCGTAAAACTCTAGAAGCTGCAGCCTTGAGGGTTGATAGCATTACTAAAGAAAATGAGGCTATCACACTACTGCTTAAGGAAAAGGAACGGCTTGTTACGAGTCTATTAAAGGCTAATAAAACTGCAACAACGGGCGCATTGTCGGCATCAATCGCGCATGAATTAAATCAACCAATTGGCGCATCGAATATCAATATTCAATTTTTACAAAAGAAATTAGATAACAATGAATTTAGCCCAGAGCTTGGAAAACAGATTTTGGCATTGTTAGCCCGCGATAATGATCGGGCTGGCAATATCATTCGCTCGCTCAGATCAATCTTTCTTGAGGCTGAGGAGGATGATGATTTCTGGGAATTTAACGACGCCCTGGATTCGATTCTTGAAATTATTAGGCCTGAATGCAGGAAAAATAATATCACCTTAAGCATTCAGAAAAGCGGTAATTTGAATCTAGTGGCAAGTGAAGTTGAGATTAAGCAAGTTCTCTTAAATCTCCTGAATAATGCCATTAGAGAATTGGGTGATGTTCATCACTCTCGCAAAGAAATATTAATTGAGTGCGCTGTTGAGGGCAATCTTGCGATGATTGCTATTTCTGATAGTGGGCGAGGAGTGCCTCTGGAACTTCAAGATAATTTATTCGAGCTACTCAGTAGCGAAAAAAACATCGGCATGGGCCTTGGCTTATGGCTTTGTAAGCACATTATTACGAGGCATGGTGGTAAATTGCATTATGGTCAAAGTGATATGGGCGGGGCTAAATTTTTGATCGCCATACCGATATTGCCTAATGAGTGAGGCGCGTAATATAAAGATAAGCCTTAAGGCGTATAGCGTATTTACGTTTAGATATTTATATTCATGCACATTATGAAATCTTACTCATGAAGTCATCAGGTCATATCTACGTCATCGACGATGATCAATCCATTCGGGATTCTCTTAGCATTGCCTTGAGGGATTCAGGCTATGAGGTAATGAATTTTTCTGGTGCGATTGATTTCTTAGATAGGGCAGTAGTGATTGGCCCGGCGGTAATTTTGCTGGATATGCAAATGCCAGACCTGACGGGCTTAGAGTTGCAGGAGCGATTGAATAAGATGGGCAGGTCGACGCCCATTATTTTCATTAGCGGTCAAAGTCATCCAAAGCAGATTGTCGAAAGTTTTCGCAAGGGCGCTATCAATTTTATTTTTAAGCCATTTAACCTTGGGGAGTTGGTTGAGGCTGTTAGAGCCGCTATTGATGCTGATTCCTCTAAGGAGTATTCAAATGCGAGGAGCGATAAGATTAAAGATTTATATGCATCTTTAACACCCCGTGAAAAGGATGTTTGTGATTTATTGGTAAAGGGCTTTCTCAGTAAGGATGTTGCTGATACTTTAAATATCTCTAGTGCCACGGTCAAAATCCATAAATCGCGGGTTATGAAGAAGATGAGGGTTTCTTCCATGCAACTTCTAGTGTCCTGCTACATTCAATCCGGTATAGGAATCTAGTATTTCTTAGGGCCGGTGGCGGGAGGGTATAGAACCCAGAAACGGGCATTAAAAATGCTTCACCCCCCTGAATTTGCCCTATTGCGCTTCCAAAGTCTTAAATTAAGGGCGCAGAAAGCTAAAGAGAGCATAATTTTGGATGCTGATAAGCAATATTGGTATGCCTTAGCGTGATAATGTCTTGGGTAATGCTGATCCTTGAATAAAATCTTTATTGATCACTATCAGCCCCTCCATGAATGGAGGTTCGCTTAAACAAAGGTATATATATGACAGAAATTAAGAAATCCCTATCTGCAACCATTAAAGAAGCATTGGCTAAGAAACATGCAAATCAACATCCGGATACAAAAGATTCTAAAGAGGGTGCCGTAACCAAGAAGCGTACAGCTCCATCCGTGGGTGCTGGTAAGGTGATGAAAAAGGCTGCTGGTAGAGGTAGATAAGCTACTGTGTCACTAATAGTTGGCGGTAGATTGGGTGTGTCTGAGTTTATGCGCCCAACCCACCTCACCAGTATTTACTTTTGATCTTTAAGTAAAGCAATTAAGTTCGGACACGCTTTAGTGTCAATATTCATGTCTTTGCGATAAAGACACCATTCCTCATAAGCTTCAGTCTTCGAGACTTGGCATAGACCATATTCACCGCCCGATTTGGAATCCGTTTGCATATACAAATTGCCATCGTGATTTGCCGCGCAATTTGTTGATGCGGGATTAGCCATACTGAGCATCTCCTCACTCTGGGCAAAAGCAGGCAAGGAAAATAGGCAGAGTGCAGCGTAAATCAGGGTAGTTTTCATATAAGTGATTAGTTTATCTTTAGGTCTGATTCAGTTCATATTTTTGTGAATTTATCAGCTTAATATAGTGGGCTAAATACCAGGTTAATCGAGATACATATAACTGTTACATGGAAATATCTATGGGCGCTGAGTTTACGCCGCTCCAGTATGTTGAATTTATTATCAAAATTAACCCGGGTACTGCGGTCGCCGGTAGCAGGTCGTTTTGCTTTCCTTAATCTGCGGCCATAAAACCATTATGATCGACGATTTACTTGTGAATACTTAGGAGACCCTTGGCTAGTCTTGATCGCGCCGTCAGTGGAGGCTTGGAAATTGTTGCTACATTCACGCTCTATTTCGTAGCGCTGGCTATGTCGCAACTATTTTCATCATTACTCATGGGTAAAATTTCCTTGTTACTATATTTGCCAGCTGGCATCAAGCTTCTCTCGATCTTAATTTTTGGATGGCGGGGTGCTTTCGGTATTGCTCTGGCGATCTTTGTTCGCCTGATGACTAAAGATGGCACTTATTTAGTTCTTGAGAGCCTGGAGATGGCGCTGATCAACGCGGGGGCATCTTGGTTGGTGATCTATAGTTTTTTAAGGGCATTCAAGATTTCCTCAAATTTATATAATCTCAATCTGTGGCATATTGTTGGTCTATCCGCAGTTTGCAGTGTTACTAACGGTCTTTTGTTTTCATGGCTTTTAGTGGGCTTTAACCATCTAGGTGCGGAGCTCTATTGGCATAAAGTATTTGTGATTGTGGTGGGTAGTTTCACAGGTAATGCAGTATTAGTGTGGTTGATGACCTATGTTTTTCGTCATCGTGTTGTGCTACAAAATCATCTAAGTAAATTTAGATAAACTAAAAATTAAAATAATTCGCTGGAGACAATATAAATATGCTTTTGAAAAATACTTCCTACATTCGGTTTCTCAATTTCCTAGATGCCACTGAACTCACAAGTTTAAAAAACCTGGATGCGATTGAAGAACAATTGCTCAACTACCTCATGCTGGCCCATTCAAATGGTCGAGATTTATTGGTGGGCGACTTAATTCAATTAAGTCAATTTGGATCGCAGGCAACCTTGCACGGCAGAGTAAAAAGCTTGGTAGCTATGGGTTATCTAAAGTTGGTTGAAGATAAGGAAGATGGCCGTAGAAAGCGGGTTACCCCAACAACCAAGTCTTATAAACACTATGAAAAGCTCTCCGTGTTCTTGAAAAAAGCCTCAATCGGAGATTAGTTCCACTGGATTGCAGCAAGAGGTACCAAAACCACCTGCGGGTGGTTTTCTTTTGCTTATTTCAGTCTAGTCTAGCTTGATGAAAGGGGCTATGATGACTTATCGTTATTTTTGTTATCTCAACTGAAACACTTATCTTTAGAGCTAGCTATGACCTATAAGATTGCTATTCGCAAACCCAATAAGATCCACGAGATTGAAGTTTGGAGACAATCTGATAAGACCTTTAAAGTGATTTTAAGTTGGGGTTCTGGCTATATTTTGGTTGAAGATGAACCTGAAATTCCAGCCTCTTATAGCGCCATGGAAGGTATTGATGTCAATATCGCTTTCGATCCTATTGATGGATCTTTCCAAAATGCTTACGCAAGATACACCTTCTCTGAAAACATCTCGAAAGATGAACAAGAGCTTATTCTCAAGATCTACGAAGACTCGATGTATGAAGGACTTGAAGCTCTAGGTTGGGAGCATATGGAGTCTGAATGCTGGTTCTATGGAAATTTGGATATCACTGAATTAGAGTAGGGCAATTGATTGATATCATTCAGATATGAATTTGATTAAAACTTTATCTTTTGCTTCGTGCGCTTTCTTGATTCTTGCCCCTATTGTCGCCAGGGCTGATTGGACTAATTACCCCATTAAGGGAAAGTTCATTCACTATTCATATGAAGTACTCAGTGGCAATAAGAAGGGCGAGAAGGGCGGCTTCATGAAGCTAAAGTTGCTGAGTAACTATTCCAAAGCACAAGACGTGGAGATCAAAAATCTCAGCATTAGTTATCTGTCTAGAGTGGATTATGCCACTGTGAACTGCGCAGAAAAGTCAAAGCAGCTCCAAATCAGCGCCTTTGAGTTGTACGAAGATGCTGACGGAAAGGGCTGGAATTACAAAGGAACCCCGAAAAAAATTAAGTGGGATAAAGTGCCTAAAAATAGTACTTTAGATAGTCTTTTGAAAGATGTTTGCTCAGGAACTTAATTTTCTACTTGCTCTAAGGCGCTGTTTTTACTTCTGAGATTTATCTACTAGATCACTGAGCCTCGTACCATCGGCAATAGCGCTATTAGTTGATTGGTCAACCCGTTGTGAACGGTAAATGCTGGTGTGCCCTGAAAACAAGTAGCTGACTACGCAAGCAATCGCGGCATAGATTCCCATTTCAGCGCCGAAAAGTTCCATGGCCATCACCATAGAGGCAAGCGGAGTGTTCGCAGCCCCCGCAAAGACAGCGACAAAACCAACTCCTGCCAGCAATGAAAATGGCACATCCAGTATGGGGGCTAAAGCATTGCCTAGGGTCGCACCAATATAAAACAAAGGAGTCACTTCACCGCCCTTAAATCCGCTGCCGATGGAGGTGATTGTGAAAGCCATCTTGCCCAAGAAATCATAAGAAGCTAATGGCTGATTAAAGGCATCGACGATGGTAGTGATGCCTAAACCAATATAGCGGTCTGTGCCGACCGCCCAAGTGGCGGCGATAATAATGATGCCGCCGATTAGAGGTCGCAGCGGTGCGTAGGGAATACGCTTTTTAAAGACGGCACTAGTATGGTGGGTGATATCTGCAAAGGCTTTGCCAGTGAGACCAAAGGCAATGCCGGCAATCATCATGGCAATAAACCCCCAGGTGGTAATGCTTGGAATCGATTGCACGACGTAGTGGGTGTGATGTACTCCCCATAATAATGAAACTTGGTCTGCAATAATCGCGGCAACCACACAGGGAAAGAGGGCCTCATAGCGCATACGGCCAATGACTAAAACCTCTAATCCAAATATCGCTCCGGCCAGGGGTGTGCCAAAAACTGAGGCAAAGCCTGCGCTAATGCCGACCATTAAAATAATCTTGCGGTCAACAGAGTTGAATTTAAACAGGTGGGTAAGTTGATCTGCCAATGAGGCGCCCATTTGAACGGCGGTTCCTTCTCTACCCACAGAAGCACCAAACAGGATAGAGATGATGTTGCCAAAGAAAACAAATGGCGCCATTCTAAAGGGGATAGTTTTTTTAGGATCATGGATCTCGTCGATGATGAGGTTGTTACCTCTTTCAACATGCTCACCAAAACGAAGATAAATCCAGCCTACTGCAAATCCCGCTACAGGGAGTAACCACATTAACCAATGGTAGTCGGTATGGGTGGCGGTAGCCCACTCAAGGGCAATCAAGAGAAAGGCAGATGCTGTGCCAGACAGGGCGGCTACAACTGCAGCGATCAGCAGCCATTTGCCTATGTAGGGCAAAAGGGTTACTTGCTCGGGGTAGGGGGATTTAGACATATCAGGTAATAATTCTAAAGGCTAGGCGGCAATCTGGATGAAATCCTCTCTGCTGGGTATTGCGGCTTATTCGCTATACCGAGCCTAGGTCTCTGTGTTTGAGGTGTCATGGTGGCCGCTTTATCAATTCGATGCGGTCAACACGCAGCTGAAACAGGGTTTATTAAATCCTAGGGCATTATTTATAAAACGGATTCATACTTCCCTTTACTCTCATATCATTCTTAACGGAGGTTACGCCACTAACTCCCTTTGCTATGGCAACTGCACGATTCGTTTCTGCGATGCTGCCAACAAAGCCACTCAGCTGAACTTCACCTTTGAAGGTCACAACATTGATATCTAGCGATTTAAGTGAAGGGTCATCAAAAATAGAAGCCTTTACTTTGGTGGTGATCGCGCTGTCATCAACAAACTCTCCAGCACTTTCTTTTGTTGGGTTCCCGGCGCAGGCTGTGGTCGCCAATACTGCCGAAAGCATGAATACGGTAAATAGTTTTTTAATTGACTGCATATAAAGCCTCATTTCTGAAAGAGGGGTGTTCCGTGCGGGTAAGGTTTATTGGGTCTTTAGTAAAGTAAACCTCAGCTTCATACTACGCCTGTTCCCTCTGAATAGAAATCTATCAAATCTGTTAGCGATAAAAGCGTCTCTGATAGTATTAAAAGAAATCAATTTGGAGGCCGTTATGTCACACAGTTCTTTGATTTCTCCCTTGCGCGAAAGCGGCTCTGGAAAGATCATGACCGCTCGAGAGGCGGTGCAATTAATAGGTGACGGTGATACGGTTGCTACAGGGGGTTTTGTAGGTATTGGATTTGCTGAAAATATTGCTGTTGCTCTGGAAAAGCTTTTTTTGGAGAGTGAGAGATCGAGCCCGTCTGGTCTTGGAACTCCACGTAACTTAACTTTAGTCTATGCAGCAGGTCAGGGTGATGGTGTAGATCGTGGTCTAAATCACCTGGCCCACTCAGGCTTAGTAGCGCGTGTGATTGGCGGACACTGGGGTCTGGTGCCTAAATTGCAGCAGTTAGCCATTAGCAATCAAATTGAAGCTTGGAATCTGCCTCAAGGAGTTATTTGTCATTTATTCCGTGATATTGCAGCGGGCAAGCCTGGTACCTTAACGCATGTGGGCTTAGGAACTTTTGTTGATCCCCGTTTTGGTGGTGGAAAGCTCAATGAGAAAACCCAAGATAACTTAGTCCGGTTAATGCCTATTGATGGCAAAGACTATCTTTTCTACAAAGCCTTTCCTATTAATGTTGGCATTATTCGCGGTACAACAGCGGATCCTGAAGGCAATATTACGATGGAGAAAGAGGCTCTGACGTTAGAAGCTTTAGCCATTGCTACGGCGGCGCACAACTCTGGTGGCATCGTGATTGCGCAAGTAGAGCGGATCGCAGCATCAGGCAGTTTAAATCCAAGACAAGTAAAGATACCTGGGATATTAGTTGATTGTGTAGTTGTTGCAGAAAAACCTGAGTATCACATGCAGACTTTTATTGAGGCTTATAGCCCAGCATTTTCTGGTGAGATCCGAGTGCCCACCTCTACACGTCGGGCGATGGCGTTGGATATGCGAAAAATAATTGCCCGTAGAGCCGCGATGGAGTTACGAGCTAATGACATTGTAAATTTAGGTATTGGGATGCCAGAGGGGGTATCAGCCGTCGCAAGCGAAGAAGACATCATTGATTTACTTACACTTACTGCAGAGCCAGGTGTTATTGGTGGCATACCTGCGAGCGGTTTAAATTTTGGAGCGGCTATTAACACCCAGGCCATTCTTGATCAGCCGAACCAATTTGATTTCTATGATGGTGGTGGTTTGGATATAGCCATTCTCGGCTTGGCTCAAATGGATGAGCTTGGCAACTTAAATGTTTCGAGGTTTGGTAACAAATTAGCCGGTGCTGGTGGTTTTATCAATATCTCCCAAAATGCCCGTAAGGTCGTATTTGTAGGGACCTTTATGGCTGGTAAGTCGATATTGCATATTGAGAACGGAAAACTCGTCATTGACAACGAAGGTAGTGGCAAAAAATTTGTGAAAGAAGTGGAGCACCGCACATTTAGTGCCGAGCAGTCCTTGAAGAATGAACAAACCGTGATGTATATCACTGAGCGCTGCGTATTTCATCTAACTAAGGATGGTGTGGTGTTAACTGAGATTGCCCCGGGGATTAACTTAGAAAAAGATATTTTGTCGCAAATGGATTTTGCGCCGATCGTTGCGAATGAACTGAAGATCATGGATGAGCGTATCTTTATAGATGAGCCTATGGGTTTAAGGGCTCAGCTATTAGACATTCCATTCGAAGATCGCTTTACCTATGATCCATTAAAGAATATTTTCTTTGTAAATCTAGAGGGCTTTAGAGTTCGCACGTATGCGGATATACAAAATATTTCTCATGCAGTAGAGCGCCATCTTTCTGGTCTGACACATAAGGTGCCTGCTATTGTCAATTACGATCGCTTCGACATCACTCCAGAGTTATTTGATGCCTACGCTGATATGGTGAAGAACTTGGCCGATCGCTTCTATAGCCTAGTGACTCGTTACACTGCTAGCACCTTCTTACGAGCTAAATTAAATGAAGCTTTAAAAATGCATTCTGTAGATCCGCAACTTTATGAGACTTTGACTGATGCTCGGAAGCGCTTAGATGCTCAAGATGGTGAGGGATCTTAATTGCACTTGATTGATTGATTGGTATGGTTGTTTATCACCATATAAGTCTACGCTGGATTTAGCATCCCCTCGTGCGGGCGTTTTTTTAACTGCCAATGATCTTTGCGGCGTCAATTTAAGCCTTAAAGACTTATGCCTGCGTTGGCATCGAGAGGATTTATTAATCTATTGGGGTTTTTCCTAGGCTACCATCATCATTTATTACTTAAATTAAGTATTATTACTTATAAATATTTAATGATTTTTTGATGAGAAATTTATGAAAATACGACTATTACTTTCTATAGCGGCGATTAGTATTGGCTTAGTTGTTATAGCATGTGGTGGAGGCGGTGGTGGTGGTTCAAGCACATCTTCTAGTTCTACAAGTAATTCAACAGTGCTTTCCTCGTCTGTTGGAAGTTTGACGGCATCTCATTTAACTGTTGGAGATCCAGCGCAATTTAGTGGCGGAACCACTCTTGCGGAAAATTTCAAATCCTTGCTAAAGGGTTTTTATAACTGGATGATTCCCAGCGCAATTGCACAAACTGTCAGTGCATGTTCCTCCAATACTCTTATAGGTAGTAGCAACAATAGTACTTGGAATATTATTGGCTTAACTGGATCTAACGCAACCCCTCCATGTGTAAACAGAATTCAGGATGCTGGTAGATATATAGTTCTAAAGGTGACGGGGATAACTGATTCCGGAGGTAATACTTGCGATTTGGTGGCCATTCAAAAATCCTCTGGGCAAACCACCTGTATTAACGTGCCCTTACCAAATAGGGCAACTACTGGGGATCCTGATTTTTATCTGGGCTTAACGAATTATTTTCCAGCAGAATTAACTCTTAATGGAAATTATTTTACGATTGGGTTCTATACAGGTCAGCAGAATTCCAGTGCATACGCAGGTTTTTTAAGGCTTGACTTATCCGGCTCAACCCCAACATCCGCTATTGCCTATATGGAGTATGGATCAGCCTCCTCAACATTTGGGAATACAACAGTTAACAATCATAATTTATTTTGGGGCGAGTTTTGGCCTCAAGAAAATGGCGATCTGATATTTACACAATTTACGCCAACGAGTAAATCGGGGGGTACTCAATATGGGATCGCTAGTCATTATTACTTAGTGGTCAATCCAGCTTTATTAGATCCCACAAAAGCCATGGCTGTTCTATATAACCAGAACTACGATAGCGCAAGCCGCCCAAGCGATGTTGCCCAGTCCTATACAAGTGATATTGTTAAATCTCCAGTGGGGTCCTGGTTTAAGTCGAAGTATGCTGACACCACTCAAATTATCTACAACTCAGAGGTAATGCCAAACCCATTTTCATCAGCCTCTGAGCACTCCTTTTTTATTCAGCTGAATAATGACAGCGCCCTTCATAACAATTTATGCGGAAATATTACAAATGGTCTCATCAAGGGAATAATCAATGCATCAACTGGCGCGGTAAGTTTTCAGGATTATGGTGGGACCGGTATTGGTGCAGGGTGGGGAGCACACACTAGAACATCCAATATTATTTTAGACAATACCAAGCAAAATTTTGTAACACTAAAGTGGCGCCCAGCCCCTAGTGATCCATCCAATCAAACCCTAGATGTAGTGAAGTTAGTTAGGTCCATTACACCTATGTCGTGCGATCAGGATCCATCAAGTATTTATACAGAGTCCATGATCCCTGGAACTGTTGTTTCTGGCTCCGTTACAACAAATGGGTATGCCAGTACATCTGCTGATGTTCCTTTTACCTATGAAACATCCAACTCAATCTTTATGATGAATTTCGACGCCATTCATGATGCCCAGCAGAATTGTTTAAATAATAATGGATCTTGTCCAATTCCCGCTAGTAGTAAAGCTCTGGTGTATGACAAAATTACTGGTGTTGTTACATCTATTGCTCTATCCCCATTAATGGGATCAAATTATTACGTCACGAGAGAAATGAGTAGCATTACTTCTAGTCGCGTCTACATGAGTTTGATTGACAACAGTCAGAGTCCTGCTCCTAATATTTATGCAGAGCTTACTCCTACAGGTTTTCAAAATATTATTAAGCTACCTCCAGCAGTAAAGTTATCGCAATTTATGATTAGTGGAAATTGATCTTTAACGGTTGCCTATGGCTCTTTTGTCAACTATGAAGGCATTTTGCGATGACTTATAAATCCTTATTAATGAGATTTTCTTTTCCCAATCTGCCTTTAACGAGATCAATGCCATATTTAATAACGGCAACAAAAAGAATGGAGCCAATGACATCGCCTGTGAACATGGCGATGAAATGGTTCCAGCTTGCAGAATCCATTCCCCGAACATCAAACCATAGTTGATGAAGACCAGAGCTTAATAGGGAGTAGGCCACAATTGAGCTGACTAATTGCTTGATGGTGATATTGCTTAAGTCGGGCCTTACTTGCAGATTGTGAATTGCAAAATGCCTTCCCAATAAGGGGGCCAAACCTGAGATGGCGGCAATACCCACAGCGGTAACAAAGTCCACCTCATAAACACCCATAAAGAAAATGAATCCCGAGGCAACGCTAAGACCAATGGCCCCAGAATAGTTAAAGATTAAGGTTAGAAAGATTCTTAAACCTGCAGGGATAAAGATCCAGTTAACTCCCTGAGCATTCTCAAGATGGGAGGTAATATAGCCGTTGAAATAAAAAAAGGCGATATATAGGACCGCGCTCAAGGCGATTTCAATCAGAAATTGGATGGCGGGTTTCATGAAATTCATGGGAATATTATCTTCTATTCAAGGCGCCTCCACTTCATAAGGGCTTTAGGGTGAATACGGAGTAAATGGTTGGTAGAATAACTTTATGAAATTAATAACGGCTTCTTCTTATATTCGGTTTTTACAGAGCCTAGATAGCTTAGATCGCATGGGTCTGGACAGAAAATTAGATGCCACAGAAGGGCGTTTACTTGACCAAATTGCGTTAGATTGCGCCGATGGACGAGAGTTATTGGTAGGCGATCTGCTCAAATTACATGAGGTTGGCTCCCAGGCAACCCTGCATGGTCGGATTAAGAATTTGGCAACATTGGGCTATATTAAGCTAGTCGAAGTAAGGGGTGACAAGCGAAAGAAGCTTGTTGTACCAACCGCTAAATCATCAAAGCGCTATGAAATACTCTCTAGCCTGATGATCAAGGCGGTACAAAATTAATAACTCCGATGGTTAGGTGATGCCAAAGTTAGCAAGATTGCCAAAATAACAATGCAACGTCTACCTCCAATGAGCAAAGGCCTTAAAGTCATTGCCTTATTCAAGGCTGTTCGCGGATTAATAGCCTTTTTATTGGGAGTGGCATTAATTATTGGGGTTCATTATGGGGTAATGGATTCTATTGGTGAGCTTCCCATCTTTAATGAAACGCTCTCTGAAGATATCTCAGTCACAAAGCTACTGTTATGGTTTGACAATACTACAAACGATCAATTCTTATTGATTGCAACTGGAATGTTGGGCTATGCCTTATTACGCTGGATTGAAGCTACTGGAATTTGGTTTAATAAAACTTGGGCTGAATATCTGGCCGTGCTCACCGGCTGTATTTATTTGCTGATGGAAGCAGTTGAGTTTGTTCGAAAACCCAGTATCGCTATTAGCCTCATCTTTGCAGTCAACCTGCTGGTAGTGATTTATCTTTGCTGGGTGCTTTTGGTGAAGAGGGCTAAGAGGCTGGGGAGGCTTTAAGTCCGCCCCCAAATACATCAAATTTCACTCTTAGATGGATGTGGCAATAAAGCTAAATGTGCTACTCAAACTAGTGCCTATGGCTGTGATTGCAATAATGCACACGAGAACAATTAAGGCTGCAATTAATGCGTATTCAATAGCGGTAACGCCATCCCTTCTATCTAAAAATTGTGAAATTTTCTTAGTAATATTTTTTAGTGCGCGCATAGCAAGCCCCGTAATAATAAATTTTCCGCTCCCAAAAGGAGCGTATTAATGATAATTATTAATATAGATCATTTTTAGCGCATTAAGGCGGCAAAAAAGGGGCTCAATAACTACTATTGTAAAAACCCAGCCTATCTTTGACTTGGATCATTTATTGGGCTCTCCATCGCTCCTTGAATCAGAGTTTTCTGGTGATGCTACTCAAAACTCAGCAAACTTTTGCGCTTCCATTAGTGCTCTTATGGCTTTAGCTGCCATTTTGGTCATTGGGGTTATTTGGGGCGATATCTAGGCGCCCATTTCATGATTGACACTAATATGATGATGGTCAAGGCGCCCGAACAAGACTGATAAGAGAGAAGGGCTTGCTTTTGTTTGGTGCTTAATAAAACCACCTTATAGCAACTAGTGTTTATAGTGGCTACAACCAGTCTGATCAAGGACTACTTAGTCCTTGTCTATAGATTATCAGTCTTAAATACCAAGATTTAATACCACCCCTTAAGGAATTGCCCGTGCTTACTGATGATATGAAGAAATTAATAGAGCATGAAGAACGTTATCGGCATGAGTTTAAAAAGACTTTAGAGGTCGAAAGTCATGCGATTTCTCAAAACTTGGGTGCGGCGGTTTTAGAGGTTAAGGCAGAGAAGGAGAAGCTTGGCACCCAGATCATGGCGTTTCTGAATAGCTCAGTTGGGATGTGGCTACTTTCCTCGGTGGTCATTACAGGTGGCGCTGCTGGAATACAACAAATACAACATAAATATGAAATCGAAGAGAAAAATCAAGCGCAGTTCATTTCCTATAAATTTGAGATCGAGAATCGTCTAGACAATATAGAGTATGCCTTACGTAAAGCTAAAACAGTTGGTGATGCTAAGGATGCTTTAAGTGGTTTATTCAAAAGCAAGTTTCCGTTGACCCCTGAATTACAAAATAGAAGTCTGGCGTCTTTGTATTTAAATATTTATGAGCTTTTGTCAGGCACTCAGCAAGAAAAAGCTCAGGTTGCAATTAATTTTGCTCGAGAGATGGAGGATGCTGAGAACGTATTGCAGGGAGATGCAAACGATCAGCCAATAGGAGTAGAAGAAAAAGCCATTTTCAAAAAACTGATTGCATCTATTCGAGCCTTAAAACTGAATAAAGCATAATTGATGAGGTAATAAAGCGTTTAATGGTTATTAAAGTGCATATACAAGCACGCAAAAGAGTAGCAAGCAAACGCTCGCAATCGCGAAAAGAGTTAATTTACTCATGCCAGTAGATCTTCCGCACCTTGGGCAGCACTGAAGATTTAGTGAGAACTCTTTATCGCAAAACTGACACTTATTAAATTTTTTCACTATCAAAATGAGCTTTTATAGGGTGGAGGTAATAAATTATTATTTATATAATATATATCATATCTCACAATAGATGGTACAAAAGATGTTTGCAGAATAAGTAAATAAGGTAAGACGCCTAAGAAGCAATCTTCTCCAGAGCATAAAAAGAAATATATGACCAAAGGAACCATTAACTCGATTACAAGAGGCGATGCGATAAGGCCATACTCCTAAAATCAACAATATGATGCCTGTCGATTTGTTCCTAATTCATCAAAAGCGTTGACTATTTTTTATACCAATTGGGCGCTAAGTCTTTAATGGGCTAGTATGGTCCATTCCCAACCCACTCTCATTTTGGATTAAATTGAATAATAAATACGACAATAAATTTTTAATTTCTGGCCTGATAATGTTGTTGCTAGGTTTGGTGGCTCCAATTTACTCACCCTATGCCTTGGCTAAGATAGGTTTATTGCAGGCTCACCTGATTGGGGCGGTACAAGCTTTAGTATTCTTTTCCTTTGCCTGGATGTGGCCTCAATTATCTTTGCCTAGTTTCACTAAAAAAATAGCAACAATTTCACTTTATATATCACTGTGGGCTAATTGGATTGGCACTCTTTTTGTGGGTATTTTTGGTGCCGGAAAGGAGCAGTACATTGTTCATCAAGACCTTGTGCCGGGTGCTAAAGGTTTTTGGAATCTAGCAACTCTATTGCTTATCAATCTTTCTCAGCTTGCTGTCTTAACAGTAGTGCTGGCCATTATTGGATTTTTGGGATGGTCATGGACAAACAGAAAAACGAAGCTGGTCAACTTTATTGCGTTGACTGTGTTTTTAGTACTTTTGGCAATTAGTTTCTTTCAAACATTCAATCCAGAGTATTCAAACGGGTAAGGGTCCTAGACTGCGCTTCACGAAGGTAACTTTTTAGCAATGCCATTTGTGTAATGGCATTGCTAATTCAAGTCAGAAAATTCTGCCGCCGACAATGGTTTGATTGACCTGAACCTTTTCAAGATTCTCCTTTCGGATGAGAAAGGGGTTATCCGAGAGCATCGCGATATCGTCATATTTACCAACCTCAATGGTGTCCTTAAGCTTACCTTCCCCAACAGCCTTTGCTGGCCAGATTGTCTTGTTACTCTGACATACATTACTTTATATGAGTCGATATTTCCCAAATAGATTCCCATCATATCCGTACCAGCTGCAGGCCCTAATCCAACCTTAATCATGTTGGCAAGTTTCAATCCTATTTTATTAATATCCAGGAACCTCTTGAGTAATACTGAGTTTGGCCTAAGATTCTGGGGCACAATTGAGTTAAAAATAAGCGCCTCATGAAAAAACTCTTCTTTCTAGCTGCTCTCATATCCATCGCCCTAGGTGGTGCTATGTATTTTGGTATTTCCTTGTACAAGGAAAACCATGCGGTTGAGGAATATATTCCTACTGATTGGGCTCTTGTTAACATTGTTGGAACAAACTCAACGGGATATACCTACATCTCCTATTTACCAAAATCCATCAAGACTAAAAATGGCGTAGTTCAAGTAGATGAAGATTATGAATTGAAGTTGGCTCACAGTAAGCCTATCGATGAATATCCTTCAGTGATTTTCACAAAAGAGTACAACTGCAAAACGAAAGAATTTAGGCTGATTTCTTTTACGGCCTATTCCAAGGCGCACGCTGGTGGTGAAAAAATTGCCAGTAGCGTGGAAATTAAAGCTTGGGTTCCTGGCGTATGGACGACTATTAAATCGGATACACCAGAGTCGATCTTTTACCCAATTTTTTGTAATCTAAAATAAGGCAACTCAGAAGGACTTAATTTTTAGTACATTACTGAACCAGAATGGTATTGGCCGCACTAATATTGAGGTTTTGGCATGGGTCTGGGGAAGTCGATGCAGACATGTTTCCTCTAAAGTCTAGGGAATCAATATACAGAGTTCCCGTTACTGACAGCGATGTTGGCGAGCCTTTAAATGTCAGATCAGTATTGGGCAATTGAACAATACCGGTGAGATTGATGTTATTTCCTGCTCCTGACACGGTAATCCCATGATAGGTATTGGTTAGTGTCACGGGCTGGTAGACCAGCATTCCTCCACCCGCCGTTCCACAGGTGGAATTACCCACTGTTCCACTATTTAAATTAACCGTACCGCTCAGCTGAAAATCCTGGTCAACACCAACAATAATCGTTGTGTTGACACCATTAAGCGTATTGCCCTGATTGTTAAGGCCTTGATTGAAGTAATAAATTCCATTCATCACATTGTTTGCGCAATTCATTGCTACTGCAAAGTTATAAGTACCCTGTGGGTAGGTAGCCGTAGCTGGATTGCCAATACAAGCTGGTAGAGATGATTGAATGGTGGGGGAGGATGGCAGGCTATAGGGTGGCACGGTAGGCAGTGGTGAGCTACTGCTTTTAACGGAAGGAGTGCAATTTCCACAGCTATTACTTGAGTTATTGAATACCGTAATGCTCGATCCCGATGCGGTTGCATCAATGCCTGATTGGTTGGTTGTAGAGATTCCGCCCCCAATTGCCACTGAGCCATTGGATACGGTCATGATATTGGTCCCGTTCATAGAAACGAGCCCCCTGATAATCATGGCATCGCTGGCAATTCGCTTGCCGGCAATCGCCGTCTTTCCTAAATTTAAAGTGGAGATTCCAAATAAAGGAAGGAAATAGGTGTTCATCACCGTGGAAGTATTTGCCTGTACGCAATTTTGTTGGGTGCTAGTATCGGGGCATGTAACACCCTTTTGCATTGCAACGGTAAATCCATAGGGATTGGCCAGAGGAAATTGACTGCCTACACCAGTGCAATTTGTATAGTCCCTTGCGCACGCTAGGGACTGGGCATCGGCTACGGTTTGTAATTGAGCAATGCGCATATAGGCATAGCCAATGTCAATTGCAAGGGCAGCGAAGCCCAATAATACCGACAAGGTGAGGGCGCAAATAATCAGCACCGACCCGTCTTCATTGCCAACACTGTTCACTGACTTGTTTTTACGCATAACAGAGAAAATCTATCGAAGAAAACATCAATTTTTATTGGCATGTATGGATAAGGGGTCAGCTTAACTCATATTGAAGTTAATAAATAGAATCAAATGAATTTAGGGTGGCTAATTGGATGAGTGGTGATGGGGTAGTTATGTCGAAATTTCTGATTCAGCTCTGTAAATACAGGTATTTAAGTCATATTCGCCTTAACAAGCATTCTTAATTTAATAAGGATTTCAAGCGAAAATCTGGTGATTTTGTTCTAATATCAAGGCTAGGGCTAGGTAAATAGCTATAGAACTAAGAATGATTGGTATGATGAAATTCTTTTAAATTTGCTCGACTTTGATTGTCGCTATATTGCAAGGAAGATATTGATGTTCATAGGCATTATTGTGGGTGTAGCGCTTGCTATTGTTATAGGCATCCCGCTTTATAAGCATGGACATAAGCGACATACCCACAAAAAGGCTGCAAGAGCGGTTAGGGTTGAGAATGCTGAGCGTATTACCAATATCGCTTTAGAAAAAATTCGCCATCAATCGGTACAAACGCAGGCTAAAACTGAGGCTGATCACAACATTAGACCAGTATCAACCCAGGTTAATAAAAGCGAATATAGACAATCTGTTCGGAAGCGCTAAGCATCATCCTGGTTGATCCAAAAACCAGAAAAACTTTTGATCTACCTCAAGTACGCGGTTAGGCTATTACCTACAATTTATATAAATCGTAGGTAATAGATGGTGAATCAGTAGAGACATTGGCGGGCATGGGTAAAAAGACAGACTTAGTTGAATTGAAATACCAAAGCGAAGCTGTAAATGACATGGGCATTATGGGTTTAATGCGCATTCTTGAGGTATCGGTAGCTTCCAATAAACGCCATAAAATTACCGGCGTATTGTTTTTCGATCAGGGTCATTTTGGGCAAATTCTAGAGGGCTCAAGGGCGGATGTAGAGGAGGTCTGGGGGAGAATTCAAAAAGACCCACGCCACCACCATATTAAATTACTTGGAATTTCTGAAATTCAAGAAAGAAGGTTCCCCAAGTGGGCCTTAAAGCTCTATGACGGTAAGGAGTTTGCTGGTTTTTTGCCGCAATTTTCAAGCGCCATTGGCGAGATTACTGGGGCTGATGGTGAAACCTTACGCATCATGAAATCCCTCGGCTTCAAAGTTTAGCTAAATTTATTGACCGATAGGGTGGTAACTGAGGCTAGTTTGGTAATCTCATATCAAGCCCCCTCGGACAATAATATTGCTAAATCTTCTATATTGGCTTTCGATAAATGGCATTCGCTCTATCGCAACCATTCTTCTTGCTGGTTGCTTCATTGTTTTGGCAAAGTAAGTCTAGTCGCCAGAAATAAAGTGATGACTGGGAGCCGTTTCTTTTAGGTGTCCAGATAAAAATGATTTGGCCTATTTCTTAAAGACTTTAAATAATCCTTATTGTGATCAGAGTGGAGGGTTCTTAGATAGGAAATGCGATAGCGGTTTCACCTTAAAAGGCGCTCAAGTTAATAAGCTCAAAGGCAATCAAAGTATTTCCATGGGCTTATTTAATCTATCCGCAATAGGCAATGGTGCTAATTTATATTAGGCATTCGCTGATTTTCAGCATTTTGAGGCAGCTTATGAAAAATGAAAGCCGTTGTTGGTATTTTGAGCAAGATCAAATTGTGAGGTGGAATCCTAGATGGTTATCTTGTAATAACCAATTTGAAGGAGCAAGATGGGGCAGATGACGTTCGGAATGTTGCATAAAGAGTGGAGCTTTTATTGAGCAAGATCAAGAATGTGCTGATTGTCTTGTTTGGACTATTTGTATGCGGGGCGATTGCTTATTTTGCTGTTACACGTTTCTCAAAGGAGGAGCTAACACTTCCGCATGAGTCTGTCCGTATCGGCATTACCTTAACGGCTGACTCGATCCCCGCAATTATTGCCGAGGAAGAAGGGTTTTTTAAGGAGGAGGGGTTAAATCCTGTCATCGTTAAATATACCTATGGCGCTGCATCCTTTAGTAACCTCTTGGATGGTAAGGTTGACTTAGCGATGCTTGCTGAGACTCCGCTGATAGTGCAAAGTTTTAACCGCAAGGATTTTGTTGTTATTGCTAACATCAGTTCTACTTATCAGGGAAGGAAAATTGTCGCCCTAACTGATAAGGGAATCCATTCGATATTAGATCTGCGTGGCAAGAAAATTGGCGTTCTAAAAAACACCTCAGCCCATTACTTTTTAGAAGAACTTCTTTTGCAAAATAACGTTCCCTTAAAAGATGTTAAGTTGGTGTTTTTAAGGTTGGATGAAACTCCTGAGGCTCTTAAGAGTGGTAAGGTCGATGCTATCGCCGCATTTGAGCCTTATCCACAAATCATTGAAGCTCAATGGCCTGCAGGAACTCTATGGGTAAATGACGGGGATGGCAAGATCCGGACGGCCTTTAGCTATGTCATGACAAAAGACTATCTAAAGACCCATAAAGAAGTTGCTAAAAAAGTTATCAGGGCGACTGCCAAAGCAATCGCATGGATGCAACTTCATCCCAATGAAACGATTTCTATAGCCGCAAAGACCCTCGAAATCGATCCAGCCATTATGAGAAATCTCTTTTGGGAATATCGCTATAAGGTGAGTATTGACGAGGCTTTTTTATTGGGCATGCGCCAACAAGCGCTTTGGTATCAAATTAGCAACCCGGCAATGAGTGGTGAAATGATGCCAACTTATACTGATTTTGTAGATCCAACCCCTTTATCTGAAGCAATTCCTGGATCCGTCAACTACGTGCATTAAACAGCCATTTAAAGTCCTCTCTATCTTGGGGGATTGGAATAAGATAATCATCTAAGCACTGTGAAATTAGCGGTTTTTTTAATCTAAGGTATTAAAGATGAATCACTTTTCGCCAAAACTCAGAAACGTTATGGTTGCCGCCTTTGCGGTCATTTTTGCGATGCTCGGCATCCTTAAGTACAGAGAGCTTTCCTTGGTTCAGAATTCTATTGAATCGGCAGGATGGGTAAAGCATACCTATCAAGTGACATCATTGTTAGATAAAAATCTACTGCTTTTAGATGATGCAGAAACTAGCCAAAGAGGTTTCTTACTGACTGGGCGAGAAGAGTATCTGGAGCCTTTCATCAGCGCATCACCCCGTATTGGTGAAAATCTAGATGATTTATTAATTCTGGTTCGTGATAACCCGGCTCAGGTTGCTCGGGTTGGTCAATTGAAAGATCTTGCCAACCAGAAATTAAGAGAACTCAATCAAACAATTACTTTGAAAAAATCTGGCAAGTCTGAGGAGGCCCTAAACCTGGTAATTTCTAATAAAGGCAAATCGATTATGGATAATATTCGTGGCGCACAAAGGGAAATGGCTACGGTAGAGCAAAACCTTCTTGCAGAGCGCGAGCAATCCCTGGTTAATGCTCAGACATCTCAGGGCCGTTCGACTCTTGTCGGCGGCTTAATTACCGCTGCTTTACTCTTCTTTTTATATTTCGCTATTTTCAGAATAGTGATTACGCCATTATCAAATTTAGTCAGACTGCTTAAACTCTCCTTGGCAGAGTCCTATGCTCAGTCTACTCAGCAAGAAAAATCCTTGTCCCAACAAGCTGCCGCCGTTACCGAAACCAGTTCAACGGTTGAAGAGTTGGCCGCCTCAGCCAATATGCTGCAAAAGCAGGGCAATTCGGTAATTGATATTGTGAAGTTATCTAAAGAGGCCACGATTAAGGAGCAGGTGAAGTCTACAGAGAACCTCAAAGAAGCAGAGTTCCTTTCTGTAAAAATGAAGGGCATGTCAGACTCGGTGGCAGCGTTGGCATCTCAGCTTGAAAGCGTGAAACTTTTATCTAATACGATCTCGGATATTTCTAAGGAGACTAATATTCTTGCTCTGAATGCTTCTGTTGAATCTGCTAGGGCAGGAGAGCCTGGCAAAGGCTTTGCTGAAATTGCTAAACAGATTCGCAACTTGGCTGATCAAAGTAAGGCAAATGTAGAAAAATCGATCAAGATTATTGCCGATATTGATAGACAGTCTAATGCGATGATCATGGAGTCTGATGGAATGATTAAGACAGTAGATAAGGTGGCTAATAATGCTTCGGAGTCAAATCAAGCTTTTGAATTTTTATCAAAAATGTCTAACGAGATTAACTCTAATGTCGTGGAAATTATTCTGAATTCTAATCAACAGACTAAAGCTCTTGATCAGATTGATGTGGCAATGCGAGATATCACGATTAGGGCTAATGAAATAGTAGGCGGCGTCAATATTACTAATGGCAATATTGAGAGATTGAGTACTGGAATTGCCGTGATTGAGAAAATCATTTGAGACTGTGGATTTACGAATCTTATGGAGTTTTCCTAGCCCCTAAAAGATAGCCACCTTTTCTACTGTCCAGTATTTCATTTGGTGTTACTCTGACATCCAAACTTTACCTAGAATTGGCGCATATATGTTTTTTAAGAAAATCGCATTAGAAGATGCGCCAGCAGTTGCTGGGGCTGTCGTTGGCGCTTGTCGATTGGATGGTTGGTCTAATCCTTTGCAATCTCAGTTCTTAGGAGTCTTATTTAAGAATCTCATGAACTACGATGTTGATTTTGAGGTTTTGGCACCTATCTCTATAGAAGACTTCATGAAGGCATTGCCCACCCAAGAAGAGCATCTAGAGGTGATCGATCTGATGTTGGCGGTCGAACTGTTGTGTCACGTGATTCCCGAGTCTGTTGCCCACTCTATCAAGTCTTGGGCAGCAGCTCTGGGTATTCATAATGAGCGACTGACTTTATTAAGGGATCTGGCTAAGCAGTCTTTAGCGGTTGCCCAAAGTGATTTTTATCGAAATAATTATTTTTCAGACAAAGATGAGAACCTGCCTCACTTTCATCGTTTAGTGAAAGAGTATGGCTTGCCCGCCTATATGTTGACCTTGACCTCTGATCCTCTGGAATTGGCTCGTTGGGAGCAATTGGGGTCGTATCCTGAGGGGAGTTTGGGATATGGGTTGTGGAGTTTTTATCAGAAACGCGGTTTTTTATTTCCGGGTTCAGTAGGGGGTGTTAATCAATCCGTTGCTCACCATGACTGGATTCATGTATTAGCTGATTATGATTCAGATGGCATTGGTGAGATGGAGGTTGCTGCTTTTAGTGCATTTGCTACGCAATCTGTATTACCTACAATGAACTTCTTTGGGACGCTGAGTATTTTTCAAGGCGGACTATTGCAATCAATTGTTGGGGATAAACCGCATTTAGGCCATGAATTGGAAGTGCCCAATGGATCTGAGCGAATCGTAGATGCTTTTAAACGCGGTCGCGCCTGTGTGGTCGATTTAATTGAGGATATGAACTTTTTTGACCATGCACATATCCCCCTCAATGAGTTGAGGCTTCGGTGGAATATTCTGCCAAAATCTATTGAAACTGTCGCATAAACAAAAAATAAAAAATATGCCGCCAAGCAATCTTTATGTTTCCTCTCCTGTTAATGCCTTAGTGCAAGGCATATTGCGTGAGGATAAAACTTTGTCGCATATTCTTGAGCGTGGAGACTTTGGTCTGGGTACTTTTAACGATCTTGATGGTGAGATGGTGGTGTTAGATAGTGTCTTTTATCAATTGCGATCTGATGGAAGTGCTTTAATTGCCTCGGGCGATACCCAATCTCCCTATGCTTGTGTCACACACTTCAAGCCCACAATGATGGATACGCTTGACACTTGCCAAAGCCTTGCAAGCTTGCAGTCATATATAGATACGATCTTACTTTCGAAGAATCTCATTTATGCCATTAAGGTTACCGGGCTATTTACAATGCTTCGAGCCAGATCCGTTCCCAAACAGGATGCCTATCGACCGCTGGTAGAGGTAGCGCATGATCAAATTGAATTTAACTTTGAAAATGTTGCTGGCACATTAGTAGGTTTTTGGACGCCAGACTTTATGCACTCTGTAACAGTGCCTGGTTACCATCTGCATTTTTTAACAGATGATCGTCAGCATGGCGGCCATTTATTGGATTTTCAGGCAACCGGCATCAGAATCGAGCTCCAGGCTATCGATCAGTTGGTATTGGATCTTCCGCACAGTATTGAGTATCTTTCCGCTTCTTTAGATCAAGACACTATGGCGGACTTGAATAAAGCAGAGCACTAAAACTGGTATTGCCTTCGTTTAAATGGAGTTGAGGAGTAAGTCCCAGCCCGATGGGGAGAGTAATATGCGTTTTTTCTTAAGAATATCGATTTATTGTGTATCCGCACTTTTACTAAATCCTGCATTCAGTCAGGCTCAGGATGTTGCTTGTCCATTAGAAAATAAGACCATGGCAGTTCAAGGAGGCACCATCAGCTATCTTGAGGGTGGGAGCGGCGAGCCAGTCTTGCTAATACATGGCTTATTTGCGCAAAAAGAGCAATGGATGGAGGTTGGCTGCGCGATGGCAAAAGAGGGGTTTGATGTCATTGCTCTCGACTTGCCTGGATATGGCGCTAGTAACGGTTATCCCGTTACTGTTTATCCCTTGGATTCTCAAGTGGAAATTCTGCATGAATGGCTTTCGCGCTTGGGTAAAAATACAGAGTCGGGCAGGATAAATATTGCCGGAAGCTCCATGGGTGGAACCATCGCGGCCTTATACGCTAAGAAATATCCAAATGACATCAAGACCCTCGCATTTATTGGCGCTCCAATGGGGGTGATTGGATGGAGTCCCCAAGTAAAAAAGGCTATCTTTGAAGGCGTTAATCCCTTTATTCCTATTAATGAAAAGCAATTTGAGTTAGAGATGAGTTTGTTATTTTTCCAACCACCCGTAATTGATGCAAATATTAAAGAAAAGCTAATTGAAGATTACATAGATAACAATCGGCACTATCAACAGGTTTGGGATATCGTGAACTTATATGACCAGGCTCTGGATCGTTCGACAAAGAGGGGTCCTCGAACCCTCATTCTCTGGGGTGAGCACGACGGCATTTTCAATATTGAAGGTATGGGGCAACTCAAAAAAGAGTTTGTGAATTCGCAGGCTACTCAGTTTTCTGATTCTGCCCATCTCTTAATGCTTGAGCAGTCTAAGAGGGTAGTGACAATTTATGGTGATTTTTTAAGAAAATAGCCATTAGATTGCCCTGGCAATCTATCCTTTTGCTTTAGCCTTTATCAAAAGGCGCGGTATCACACGACATCGGCATTGCGATGGATAATGGTGCCCATATCATTTTTGCACCATTTTCGAAATTACCCCCATGGAAATTAAAGTCAACTTTCTCGATAAGCTACGTCTTGAGGCCAAATTCGATGACTTCACGGTGATTGCCGACCAGCCTATTCGCTATAAAGGCGATGGCTCAGCACCTGGCCCATTCGATTACTTTCTCGCTTCATCAGCACTATGCGCTGCTTATTTTGTGAAGTTGTACTGCAATACGCGCAATATCTCCACTGAAAATATCCGCCTTTCACAAAATAATATTGTCGATCCAGAAAACCGCTACCAGCAGATTTTCAAGATTCAGGTTGAATTGCCGGAAGATATTTCCGCAACAGATCGACAGGGTATTTTGCGCTCTATCGAGCGCTGTACGGTCAAAAAAGTAGTGCAAGCTGGACCAGAATTTGTCATTGAAGAGGTGGTAAATCTGGATGCTGATGCGCAGACCTTGTTATCCTTAAAGCCGGATTCTGATTCTAGTACTTATATTGTTGGCAAAGATCTACCTCTAGAGCAAACCATTGCCAATATGTCAGGGGTATTGGCAAACCTAGGCATCAAGATTGAAATTGCTTCATGGCGCAATATCATTCCTAATGTTTGGTCATTACATATTCGCGATGCGCACTCACCAATGTGCTTTACCAATGGCAAGGGATCGACAAAGGAAAGCGCTTTAGCATCGGCCTTGGGTGAATACATTGAGAGACTAAGTAATAACCACTTTTATGCTGGTACATTCTTTGGTGAAGATATCGCCAATGCGGAGTTTGTACATTATCCAAATGAGCGCTGGTTCAAGCCTGGCCGTAAAGATACGCTTCCAAAAGAAATTCTTGATGAATACTGCTTGAAAATCTACAACCCTGATGGCGAGTTACATGCCTCGCATCTAATCGATACTAATTCTGGTAATGTCGAGCGGGGTATCTGTTCTTTGCCATATCTGCGCCAATCTGACGGCGAGGTTGTCTATTTTCCGTCTAACTTGATCGAAAATCTTTTTGTCAGCAATGGTATGAGTGCTGGTAATACATTGGCAGAAGCCCAGGTGCAATGTTTATCAGAGATTTTTGAGCGAGCAGTCAAGCGTGAAATTCTAGAGGGTGAAATCGCTTTGCCGGATGTGCCGCAGGAGGTGCTTGAGAAATATCCCGGTATTTTGGCGGGCATTCAAGGGCTGGAAGAGCAGGGCTTTCCCGTGTTGGTAAAGGATGCGTCACTGGGTGGAATCTATCCGGTCATGTGCGTCACTTTGATGAATCCACGTACAGGTGGCGTATTTGCCTCGTTTGGTGCGCACCCAAGTTTGGAGGTAGCACTTGAGCGGAGTTTGACCGAATTGCTACAGGGGCGCAGTTTAGAGGGTTTAAATGATTTACCTCCGCCCACTTTCTCAAGTGAAGCAGTAACTGAGCCAAATAACTTTGTTGAGCACTTCATTGATTCCAGCGGTATTGTGTCATGGCGCTTTTTCAGCTCAAAAGCAGATTACGATTTTGTGGAGTGGGACTTTTCTGGAAAAGGTGAAAACTCCAATGTTGATGAGGCTGCGACTTTATTTAGCATTCTCAAGGACATGGGTAAAGAAGCTTATGTGGCCGTGTATGACGAGCTAGGCGCAACTGCCTGTCGTATTTTGGTCCCAGGCTACTCTGAGGTTTATCCAATAGAAGACCTGATCTGGGATAACACTAATAAAGCCCTCTTGTTCCGCGCTGATATTTTAAATCTGTCTCGACTAGATGATGTCAGTCTAGAAACGCTGCTGGAGCGTTTAGAAAATAATGAGCTCGATGAATATGGCGATATCGCTACATTGATTGGTGTTGAATTTGATGAAAATACAGTGTGGGGTCAGCTAACAGTTTTGGAATTAAAGTTACTTATTCATTTAGCTTTGCAGCATTTTGATGAGGCCCTTGAGCTGGTAGGTGCTTTTCTTCAATACAACGACAACACGGTCGAACGCAAACTGTTTTACCAGGCCTTAAATGCAGTTCTGGAGGTTGTCTTGGATGACGAATTGGAACTCAATGATTATGAGGTCAGCTTCCGTCGGATGTTTGGTGATGACCGGATGGATGCCGTAATGGGCTCGGTAGATGGTAGCGTACGCTTCTTCGGTTTAACACCGACCAGCTTAAAGCTGGAGGGACTCGATCGGCACCATCGCATGATCGATAGCTACAGAAAGTTACATGCAGCCCGGGCTAATAAGAGTACTAAACTGGCATAAAGTAAGCGGTGAAAAGGAAGGTATTAAATCCATTGCTCGTAATGAAGATGCGGGATTCGATTATGAAGAAATCATCTTTTCATCACTGAAATACTTATTTCACAAATTACCTTTCTTTTCCTACACTGAAGTCATCAACAAAGGAGTGAAGATGACGGTGCTAATTGTAGGTGGTGATCGAATTTCTAGTATTGCAAAATACCTGGCTTCAAATGGATATGATGAAATCAATCATTGGGATGCTAGGCGCAATAGTGATACCCGTCGCTTTATCCCCCAAAATACAAAATTAGTGGTGATACTCATTAACTATCTCAATCACGGTATGGCTAAACGAGTTAGAAAAGATGCAGAACAATTGGGCCTACCCGTTTTGTTCAGCAAGAACTCCGCCTCTGAATTAAGTCAAGTATTTGAAGTTGATAGGCATTCCTTGCACTAAATATCAAGTAACTTGCATATAGCGGTAGCAGGTTAGGGAGGGGGTGTATTTACCCGCCAACCTGGAGAAATGCTTCATCTGTTGAAAGTTCAACTGAAGGATCTTTACTGATAACTGTTGTAAGCGCCTCAGGCCTGCCATAGGCATAGCCCTGAAAAAAATACCGATTGGAATCTATTCCCGTTATAGGCAAATCATTTTTAGTGACAACTATATTGACCTCTTTGTTCTCTATTAGAACGGCTTGAATTTTTTGTTTGAAATCAGCATCCAGAATTAATGAATGGTTGATTTTGATGTAATGCACAGGGGTACTTTCAGTGACATTTTTAAGGTCCTCAGTGGAATCTAAGTTAACCGCAACTTCTAAGGAATTAAGGCGATAGTTTTGAAGGACAAAATGTAGCCGCCTAGAGTCTTTTACTAAATTAGCAGGAAGTTCTATCACAATTCGATTGGGTGAGAATCCCAATGAATCCACTACTTTTCTAAATGCCACGCCATGATTATCGTCAACAGCATTAATAAAGCCCTCATTAATATTCAGAAATAACAGTTCATGCCCATCAACGTTCAAAATGAAATTCAGGAGGTGAATGGTTCTGCATAATCGATCCAATCCCGTAATAGAATCTTGATCTGTTGCCTTGCTAAATAGTTGTTCGGGGCTTATTCGATTATTTGAAGAATCGATGGCTCTGATAAAGGCCTCATATCCATAAACCGTGTCTGTAGAACTGGCCTTAACAATAGGCTGAAATACGCTGTATAAAATAAGCCCATTCCATCTAGCGCGAATATCTCCATCCTCCCCGATAAATATTGCGCGAGTAGGGCTGGTGCGCTTTAAGCTCTCAATGAATAGCCGTGTTTTTGCTGGAAGTGTCATGATTAGTCAAGGGTATCAATTTATTGAATTGCTGGTAACCAATAACAATTCATAAGCTATCCTTTATTGGATATACCCCCATTTATCGAAAGCAATAAATTTATAGTGCATAATTTTGGCTCTTGGGCTCTTAGCTCAGTTGGTAGAGCAGAAGACTCTTAATCTTTTGGTCGCGTGTTCGAGTCACGCAGGGCCCACCAAGAATCAACAGACTATCTTTATTAATTCTTTAGATAATATTTAAGATGGGCCCCTATTAAATCCCTAGGGATTACGAGTAGGAGGTTGGTGCGGGAAATTTTCCTGTTAAGGCATAAATTCCAATATCCCTCAGTTTGTAATCAATTGGATCATGCAGCGTGTGGACACGTGCATTTCTCCAAAATCGATCAAGGCCAAATTTGGACGATGTTGAACTAGCCCCCATAAGTTCAAATATTTGATTACTTACTTCAATGGCCGCTTCATGGGAAATGGCCTTAGACTCAGCCACTGTAATTGCTGTTAATCCACGAGCTTCTGCCGTTAATTCGCTGCCAAAATATAGGGCTTGATCAATGCGCTTAGCAGCATCATCTGCAACAATTTGAGCTGCTTTAACCTTCACCTGTAATTTCCCAAATCTATTTTGAATAAATGGATCTTCGGTAGCTTTAACTACACCAGAGTTAATGTAAGGCCGGCTATTGGTACGAATATATTCAGCGCCACGATTTAAGGCGCCCTGGGCAATCCCTGTATATAAATTTGAGAGGATATGTTGTGCGATTAAAGATCTTACTGTTGAGTCATTAGATAAGACTCTTCCTGGATGAACTAAGATTTCATCATTTTTAACTTGAACTTGATCAAACAAGACGGTTCCGCTATCGGTTTGCTTTTGTCCAAATGAATCCCAATCACCTTTGATAGTGACGCCGGCCTTATCGGAGGGGATTACACCTATTAATAAGCTTTGACTGGGTTCATGCCATGCTGAGAAGATAAGTCTATCTGAGCCAACAGATCCAGAGCAATAGCTCTTTGGGCCATGAATCTTATAGCCGTCATCAAACTTGCTTGCTAGCGTACGTTTATCATTTGGGTTGAGTGCATTTCCCCAGAATAGTTGTTTAGTTATTGTTTCTCTAGAGTGTTTCTCAAACTGATCTTTGTTGCCATATAGCTGAATTGTGGATAGCTGAAGGTTATGAAAGGCATAGATGTGAGCTAAAGCACTATCAACCTCGGCTATTTTCCTTACGGCTTGATATATTTCTGACCAGCTTGCGCCATGCCCACCAAATTCTTTGGGAATGCCAAGATTCAGTAGGCCACTTTGCCGAATGAGATCACGCTCATGTTTTGCGTGTCCTCCAGCCAAATCTCTCTTAATGGCCGTGCTTTCAAAATCTTGAGATAGGGCCGCAATCACTTGCTGAAGGTCAAAAGCTTGTTCTACATTTTCAGTTACTAAATCTTCAATGATTGCTGACATTTAATCTAATCCTATTTTATTTAAATCGCAAAGTGGTATCTTGAAAGAATAAGATTTTTCTGATTTCTGAAATCTATTTCATCTGAAATATTGAGATAGTCATTATTTTGATGATTTAAGATTTTCAGAATTTGTGATTGATTTTGTGAGATAGATGGATCCTTGCGATCTTTTGGTCTGGGATCATCTATAACTACCTCACCAATAATTCTGCCTGGCCTACTTGCCAAAATAATTACCCTATCACTCAGATAGGCGGCCTCTTGTGCATCATGGGTCACCAAAAGAATTGTTGTTTTATGGCGGGCAGCTACCGAAAGTAATAAGTCCTGCAAGCGCATTCGGGTAAAGGCATCTACCGCACTAAATGGCTCATCCAATAGCAAGAGTTGTGGGTTTGTAAAGAGTCCGCGAGCGATCGCAACCCTTTGCGCCATACCTCCTGAGAGCTCCTTTGGGTAGGCGTTGGCAAAATCAGATAAGCCAACCTCTACCAAAAGCTCTTTAACAAGGGAGCATTCCCCACCTTTTTTACCTCGATCAAATCCTATATTTTCTGAAACTGTTAACCAGGGAAGCAGTCGCGGTTCCTGAAAAATAAATCCCACATCTTGAGAGTGCAGGTGAGGAGTTTTGCCATTAATAAGCACTTCACCTTTATATTTCTTTTCCAATCCAGAGATGATCCGCAATAAGGTGCTTTTTCCGCATCCACTCGGTCCAACTAAGCTCACAATGTTACCGTCATTCAGATTAAATGAGATGTCATTAATCACTCGACGATTGGAAAAATCTTTGGAACTAACGTGCAATTGAAGCAGTGGATTTTTCATAACTCAGCTCCATCACTGCTATGAACATCGCACCATAGCAATGAGCGCTTTTCTAGTGACTGAAGTAGGCCATCACTAATTTTTCCAAGTAAGGCCAAAATAATGATGGCTACGATCACTAGGTCAGCCCTGCCAGTTTCACGGCCATCCGTTAGAAGGTACCCCAATCCTTTAGTGGCTGCAATAAGCTCCGCAGCTACTAAAAACATCCACGAAAGGGAAAGGCCTGTTCGTAACCCTATAAATAAGTTCGGTAAAGAGGCGGGAATAAAAATACGGGTAACCAGGCGCGTTCCTTTAAGACCATACATACTGCCTACCTCAACGAGTTTTCTGTCGACATTTTTAATTCCCGAAACTACATTGAGGTATACAGGAAAAAATGCGCCTATAGCGATTAAAGTGATTTTGGGTGATTCGTCAATACCAAGCCATAACAATAACAATGGAACCCATGCCAGCGAAGGAATAGCGCGCAATGCTTGAAATGAGGGGTCTAGTAGAGCCTCCGCTTTGTTTGATAATCCAACAGAAGCGCCTACTAAGATGCCTAATCCCGCTCCAATAACAAATCCAATAAATACTCTCACTGTGCTGACAGCGATATGTTGCAAAAGGATTCCGTTTTGAATTTGATCGGTTAGAGAAGCCAAGATTTCACTAGGGGGAGGCAATAAGTGAGCATTAATCCATTCCGCCTGAACTGATAATTGCCATAGAACAATTAAGCCTACTGGAATGATTGCCCCTGACAACTTTTTCAAAAAAGTCTTAATTACCAATCCATCAAAAGAGGTATCTTCTCTTTCGGATGGGGTAATTGCGAACTTAGTGCTCATTAGGTGCCCTTTATTTGACTACCGACTTCGCATAACTGGGATCAATCCAGCTATCAATGACCAAATTAACATCGGTACCTTTTTTTACTAGCTCTTCTTCCGTCAAGATGGGGGCGGCTGATTTCAGTGCCTTTTTCTGAGAATCTTCTGGTATTGGGTTTTTAAAGTTATTGCGTGAAAGTTGTAGTTGAGCAACTGGTAATGAAATTTTGGCCTCCTCCGAGATGATCTGCGCTGTTTCATCTGGGTGTGTCAAAATCCACTTCCGAGCTTTTTCATAAGCAGCCAATACTTTTTTTACATACTCAGGATGTTCTTTAGCAAACTTCTCGGTAGTACTTAAAAAGCCATAGGTGTTGTAGTTCACATTTCTATAAAGTAATTTAGAGCCCGAATCTATTTGACTTGCTGCCATCAATGGATCCAACCCAGCCCAAGCATCTACACGACCTTGTTCGAGTGCTGCACGACCATCTGAATGTTGTAATGAAACAATTTCTACATCTGTTTTTTTAATGCCAGCGTCATGAAGACTTCGTAATAAAAAAAGGTAGGGATCCGTGCCTTTGGTAGCGGCAACTTTTTTTCCTTTTAGTTCGGAAACGGATTTAATTTGAGAATCTTTACCGATGACAAGGGCGGTCCATTCTGGTTGCGAGAAAACATAGACACCTTTAATGGGATTACCATTGGCTTTGCTTAAAACAGCCGCTAATCCGGCTGAGGACCCAAAATCAATACTTTCACTATTCAAATACTCTAAGGCCCGATTGCTTCCTTGACTTAAAACCCATTTAACTGCGACATTGTCGTTTTTCAGATCCTCTTCTAGCCAGCCAAACTTCTTGAGGACAAGACTAGGAGGTGAGTAGTATGCATAATCTACCCGAATTTCCTTGGGAGCTTCTGCTAGAGCAATACCACTAGTTAATACGGATAGAG
>Ga0364894_10091_pt1 | contig 48710 bp, 49 predicted proteins | sample ExccelJu500001D4_FD_206942 | JGI IMG/M metagenome (GOLD analysis project Ga0364894, IMG submission 206942) | Enriched cells from Trout Bog Lake Hypolimnion, Wisconsin, USA - BchlTB.July16.5000.01.D4 | ecosystem: Environmental > Aquatic > Freshwater > Lake > Hypolimnion/Profundal zone | place: USA...
TCATCCCACTTTATGGGATGGGCTGACATGCCCACACTGCAAGCGGAAGATAAAGACGATTGGAACAAATACTAAAACCGAGCGCCCATTTAAGTATTGGTGAAATAAGCAAAGATATGTATAAGTTATTGATAGCCTGCGCAATAGCGCTAACATTTACTAATGCCCCAGTATCTGCAAAGGGTCGCCAGGCAGAGGATTTCCATTCCAATATTGCCTATGTCGTTGATGTTGATAGCGGGGAGGTGTTGGTTGATAGAAATTCTTTAACCATTTCGCCAATTGCCTCAATATCTAAGTTAATGGCCTCCATAGTTGTTTTGGAGTCCGGTCAAGGTCTAGCTGCGCCACTCAGGATTGAGCGTGAAGATATTGCCTGGCAATCAAGCGCAAAATGGAAGCTCAAGGTGGGAACGGAAATAAGTCGAAAGAGGGTCTTGAGAGTTGGTTTAATGGCATCGGAAAATAGAGCAATCAATGCCCTGGCAAGATCATATGTAGGGGGAACGGGGGCTTTTGTTGCCGCCATGAATCTAAAGGCAAAAGAGCTTGGAATGGCGCACACCCACTTCATTGAGCCTACTGGGCTCTCCCCTCAGAATGTTTCTACAGCGCAGGATTTAGTCCTCCTATTACAGGAATCTATGCGCTACCCCTTGATCCAAGAATTCTCAACAACAGAAAAATTCAATATTGTTGATGGCATCCATGCACCGCAGCCATTTGTAAATACCAACCCGATTGTCCGCAATGAAATCATGGATGTCTTGGTGCAAAAGACGGGTTATATTGCAGCAGCTGGAAGATGCTTGGTTATGGAGGCAAAAATTAAGGGCAGAAATATAGCCATGGTATTTCTTCAGTCAAAAGGTAAAAATACCCGATTTAAAGACGCTCTTTTTGCAAAGGCTGCACTGGAAAAAATTCAATAGCTTGAAAGTCTCCTATGGGTCGAGAGGCGTCTAATTGATCAAAGTGACACAGGCGTCTCCATCCGGCCAACAGGAGACCTTGCCTTTTCCACAGAAATCAATAAGCAGCGATGTATTTATTTAACTTAAGTTTCTTTTTTTGATCCAGGTTAAAAATAGAGCGGATTGTAAGATGATTGCTAATACGCCATTAAATATCAGGGCTTGCTTTACGCCTAGTAAACCAACCAACATTCCCGTCAGAAATGCACCCAAGCCAATACCGCCCCTTGAGGCAAGCAAGAACAAGCTAATTGCTTGACCCCTTAGCAACTCAGAAGAACGGGTTTGAAGTAAAGTATTCACTGAAATATTCGTAATAATCATTGAAAAGCCAGCGACTACCATCAGTATTGGCAGTAGGCTATTCCAAGGATTGAGTCCAATGAGTATGAGTGAGGCACCAAAGCTAATGGCGCAAAGAGATGCGATCATGCGCCGATCATGATGGGGTGAAATAAATAAAAGGCAGCAGGCTCCTATAACTGCACCAAGTCCAAAAGAGCTCATGGCAATACTAAAGTCGAGAGCATTTCCTAGGAATACGCTTTTTACTAAAATGGATGAAAAGGTGATCACCGGACCACAAAGAATTCCCGAAAGAAGTACGGTGAGCAATCCGCCGCGTAAGTATGGGTTCTTAAGCACCTCAAGCACGCCCGAAAACAGCTGTCGATCATATTCATTTTTATCATGTGGTTTTGGGATGTGCTTTGGAAGTACCCACAGCGCCACCAATATAAATGGGATATAGGAGATGGCGCTAACGGCAAAGCAGCCAATTGCGCCAATGCTCACTAGCAGAACTCCGGCAATGGCTGGCCCTATGATGCGAGTGAGGTTAAATTGTGTGGAGTTTAAAGCTAGCCCAGCGGGAACTTGCTCTTTAGAAACAATGCTTGAAACGATGGTTTGAAAAGAGGGCATCGATAGCGCATCGGTGATGCCAATGATGAGTGATAGGGCAACTACCATCCAAGGCTCCACTTTATTTTCTAAGAGCAGTCCGACTAAAAAAAGTGGACAAAGCATCTGTATAAACTGTAGATTGGCAATAATCTTTCGGCGATCAGCCCTGTCAGCCAGAACCCCGCCAAGCAAAGTAAGCACCCAAACTGGCGCGCCTAAGGCAAGCCCATCTAATCCTAATATAAAAGGAGATGCACCCAAGCTAAGGAGCAACCAAGGCTGAGCCACTTGTTGAGTCCAGGTGCCGATATTAGATAGAAAATTAGCAAACCAAAATGTCCCAAAACGCTTAGTTTTTAGAAGTCTTATTGAGTTCATCCATGGGCTTTGCTTGATCATTTCTGTGGGCACTAATTCTCCCGAGTAGTTCATCTTATCCCTTTAATATAAGTCTATATAGGTTCTTTTAAGGGTTTAAAGCCATATTTTTATATGCTTTTTATGACTAAACTATATAAATGGTAGATAACATATTTGCTCATTAGTCAGATTGGAGCTCAATAGTGTTCGGCATTTTTAAGTTAGCTTTAAAGTTGCTCACTAATGACAAAGGTAAATTTTCTGCCTTGTTGATGGGGGTTACATTTGCAGTTTTCTTAATGATCATGATGATGTCGATGTTTTCAGGAATCCTATCTCGAGCCTCTTCATCAATCGATAACGTTGGCGCTCAAATCTGGGTTCTTGATCCCGCCGTTAATAATGTGTCTAGCAGCATCCCGATGCCAGACTATGTTCTGGATTTTGCAAAAAGTATTAAGGGTGTTAAGCATGCTGAACCAATTTACTTTGGTGGGGCGTTAGTGAAATTGCGTGACGGCACTTATCAAGGTGTAACGGTAATTGGTTTAGATGACGCCACTCTTTATGGGAGACCCAATCTAATTGGTGGGAGGATTGAGGATATTTTTGCTGAGAATGGTTTTATCGTAGTCAAAGATGCCGAATTTGATAAATTAGAAAATCCCGTGATTGGCTCGGAGTTTGAAATTAATGATCACCGTGGAAAAATTGTTGGCATTGCTAAAGTTTCTCAATCGGGATTATTTGGGGTGCCCACACTCTATACAACCTATAAGCGAGCTATCACCTATATACCGTCATCTCGTTTTACGATGTCCTTTGTCTTAATTGAGTCAAAGTCACCCGAAGATGTACCTTATATACAAGATCAAATCCAACACCTGGGATATCAGGCTCTGACGCGCGATCAATTCACAAATAAGATTGCCAATTTTTATAAATTCCACACCGGTCTTGGTATCAATGTATTGATCATGACCATTATCAGTTTTATTGTAGGTTTATCAATTTCAGGTCAAACTTTCTACACCTTCATCTTAGAAAATTTAGAGAAGTTTGGGGCACTCAAGGCGATTGGCGCCAAAGGAAGGGAGCTGGTAGCAATGATTTTGGTGCAGACCACCTTCACTTGTCTGATTGGATATGGGCTTGGTGTTGGCTTGGCTACGAGTGTGATGATTCTTGCAAGGCTGAGGATGCCGGATTATGCAGCCCAGGTAACCTACTCAAACTTAAGTTTGGCATTTGTGCTGGTGGTTATCATTGCAGCCTTTTCAAGTTATGTTGGTGTGCGTAAAGTGCTTCAAATCCAACCGTTTGATATTTTCAGGGGCTAAATGGAAAAGATTGCGCTGCGTGCCGTTGGCCTTAATAAATGGTTTGGTGATGGTGAAGCTAAAACCTTTGCGGTTAAGGATGTGAGCTTTGAAGCTAGGGCTGGAGAGATGTTATATATTGTTGGGCCATCAGGTAGCGGTAAAACAACTTTACTCAGTATGATTTCCGGTATTTTGGAGCCAAACTCCGGAGAGGTTTTGATTGGCGGGGATGATTTATGGAGGTTAACATCCAATGACTTGGCCGACTTTAGGTTAAATAAAATTGGTTTTGTATTTCAGGACTTTCATTTATTTCCTCGCCTGACAACCGCTGAAAATGTTGCCATTCCATTAATTCTTAAAAGAATGAATTGGGGTGAAGCAATTGAAATTGCTAAAAAATATCTTGATATTGTTGGCTTAGCTAATAAGGCAGGGCTTCCGCCCGTTAAATTAAGCGGAGGTGAGCAGCAGCGTGTTGCAATAGCGCGCGCGATCGTTTCTCAACCCGATTTGCTGGTTCTTGATGAGCCAACCGCATCTTTGGATGGAGACACGGGTAGAAAAATAGTGGAATTTATTAAAGAGAATGTATTGAATGAAAATCGATGCATCATTATCGTGACCCATGATAATAGAATCTTTGAGTACGCTGATGCCATTATGAAGATGGAAGATGGAAAATTACTGGGCATCGAGAGAGTAAAGCATGAAAAATAAATTATTAATTGGCTTTGCGATTTTTGGTGTAATCCTAGCAATCGGTACTGCTTATGTTTTAGGTCTAAAACAAAACCCCTTGCCACCAGCATTCAATCCCGCATCCAATCCTTATTCAAGTGGCATTTATGCCGAAGGAATTATTGAGTCTTTGCAATCAAGTGGCTCGAATATTAATATTTATCCTGAAGTCGCTGGCACAGTAAACCACATACCCGTCAAAGAAGGGCAAGATGTTGCTGCTGGCGATGTTTTACTATCGATTGATGATTCTGTACAAAGGGCAGCTACCCAACAAGCTAAGGCGCAGATTCAAGTTGCGCAAGCTTCATTAAAGACGGCTCAGGATACCTATGCCAAGCAAAAGGCGGCTGCAGATATAGATCCCAGGGCGGTGAGTAAGGATACTTTGGATAGCGCAAAGGATAATGTTGGTTTGGCAATGGCTAACGTAGAGTTGGCGCGTAGACAATATGACTCAGCCGCAAGTTTATTGGCAAAGTTTCAAATCAAAGCGCTTTCAGATGGCAAGGTAATCTCCATCAATACCGCAGTTGGTAGCTATGCTTCTACTCAAGGTGTATACGATACCTATACACAGCAATCTCAACCGATTATGGTGATTGGGGCAATGGGTAATGCTTTAGCTGTGCGTTGTTATGTGGATGAGGTGTTGCTGCAGCGCTTGCCTAGTCTTGGGGATATTGATGCTTATATGTTTATTCGTGGCTCTGATATCAAGATCCCGCTTAAGATTGTACGCTTGCAGCCTAATGTAACCCCAAAAATTGAGCTCTCCAATCAGCGGACTGAAAGGGTCGATGTCAGAGTTTTGCCGGTGATTTTTAGTTTTAGCACGCCTGCTAACGTGACCTTGTATCCCGGGCAGCTTGTGGATGTTTATATTGGAAAAGTTAGTGTTAAGTAAACAATATCCAAGCATACTCTTGGGTACAGCCATTCTTTTAGGCTTAAGTGCTTGTGCTGTAGGCCCTGATTTCCACTCTCCCAACGTACCTCAAGACTCCAGTTATTTAAAGGAGGGCGTGCCCAAAGGCACTTTGGTTGCGAATGGTAGTGGACAAAATTTTTGGGTTGGTAATTTACCCAGCGCAGAATGGTGGAAGATGTTCCAGTCTGAATCCCTTAATGTAATTGTCGACAAATCTCTGCAGGGAAATGCAAGCCTGAAGGCATCCGAAGCTTCTTTGAGGCAGAGCCAAGATTTGTTACGCGCAGGCTATGGAGTTTTTTTCCCGCAAATTGCAGCTGGTCTGAACTCTCAGCGGGTTTCAACTGCACCGAGTCAACTAGGGCAAAGCTCAGTCGGGTCTATTTACAACCTTACTACTGCAAGCGCATCGGTTAGCTATACCTTGGATGTCTTTGGAGGTGAGAGAAGGCAAGTAGAGGCGTTGCAGGCACAAGTAGACTACCAGCGGTATGTAACAGCCGCTACCTACCTTATGCTTACAGCAAATGTTGTCAATACAAGCATTGCTCGTGCTGCTTATTTAGCTGAAATAAACGCCACCGAAGAATTAATCACCCTCGAAAAAGAGCAGCTTAAAGTTGCCAAAGCTCAGGTTGCTGGGGGAACTACGGCGTATGCAACAGAGCTTACGATTCAGAGTTTGATTTCTAGTAACGAGGCCTCTATTGCGCCTTTAAGGCAAAAAGCCAGTCAAGCAGAGCATCTTCTTGCAGTATTGGAGGGTGTAGATCCTAGTCATGTAGAGCTCTCTAATTTGACATTAATCTCGCTTACTTTGCCAGCTAATATTCCCATTGGCTTGCCCTCAGATTTAGTAAAGGGGCGCCCAGATATTTTGGCTTCAGAGGCTTTGATGCATCAAGCGAGCGCTAACATTGGCGTAGCTACTGCAAATATGTTTCCTAGTGTTACGTTAAACGGTGGCTTTGGAACTGCAACAAATCGATTTTCAAGCTTGTCTGGTCCAAATCAACAATTTTGGGCGGTGGGGCCCTCTATTGATATTCCCATCTTTCAGGGCGGTACTTTGTATTTTACGCGAAAAGCGTCTATAGAGGCATTTCAAGGATCACAACAGAATTATCGGCAGACAGTACTCATTGCTTTTTCTCAGGTGGCGGATTGTTTGACGGCCTTAGAGCATGATGCCCAATCTTTACAGGGTCAGCTAGATGCTAAGAATGCCGCTGCAGAAGCTCTTAAATTACAGCAAATTAGTTACAGCGCTGGCTTGGTAGATTACATCAGTGTACTGATAGCTGATGTTCAATATCACCAGGCTGATATTGCTTTCTTGCAGGCGCTTACTCAGCGTTATCAAGATACTGTTGCGCTTTATGTAGCCTTGGGTGGCGGTTGGCAAGAAATGAAAAATTAAGTAAATCTTTTAAAGATAGCTTTATCTCTGCACATAACATTACGCATCACTACTGATCACCCATAAACCCCTTTAATGGGTGTCTATACAGGGCTTTTCCTTTCACAATATTTTGGCCCCAGATTCAAGTCTTAGTTGGGCTCACCAAGAAATATTTAAACCATCTTCGGCCAAATTATTGTTATTTGCGACTGTCTCTTAAGGGTCGTTAGCAGCCCCTTGCTATACAAGCGTTACTTAAAGTAACGCTCAGTGACCAAAAAGTACTTTGGAGCAACGAGGTGTTAGATGGTTGCTCCAAAATTCCTGTGGTTTTGAAAACCAAAGACCGAGGTATTACATCTTGCGATCTTGTTAATCTAGTCACACAAATACTCACACACCGATAAACAGGCGACGTAACCTCTTGAAATCCTAATGGTTTTCTTTGGATGTCTGCTCTCATAATCCTTTGGTCCCAGGTTCAAGTCCTGGTGGGCCCACCAGAAAAGCAAACCCTCATCAGTAGTGATGGGGGTTTTGTCTTATTGCGATTTTGATGGTGGATTATGATGTAGTAATGTAAATAAAAAGAGTGTTGACATGCCAATCATTAAAAGAGACAACAAGCCTGACATTTATTATGAAGTTGATGATTTCACCGATCCGTGGAGTAATGCTCCAGTCATCATTCTTCAGCATGGATATGGGCGCAGTTCAGAATTTTGGTTTCAATGGGTTCCTTATCTTTCCAGATTCTTTAAGGTAGTGCGTCCAGATCTGAGAGGGCTTGGGCGATCGGGTAAGGATTTTGATCTCAGCAAAGGTCTGACTGCAGAAAATTATGTAGGGGACTTGCGCGCAGTCATTGCCGACCTTGGCGATGTGCCAGTTCACTATTGCGGTGAGTCAATAGGCGGTATTGTTGGCATTGCCTTTGCTGGAACATACCCCAATTTAATTCGCTCTCTTTCACTCATTTCTGCGCCTGCATTTATTGGTGATATTGCTCGCAAAGGTTATGCATGCGGTCATGAATCATGGCCTGAGGCAATTAAAAAAATGGGCGTTGCGGCCTGGATGGAGGCCACGAATACTAGCACTCGTTTCCCACCAGATATGCCAAAAGAATTTACTGATTGGTACACGCAAAAAGTTTCAGAGGCAGGAATGGATCTATTAGTTCATATGGGGCAATTTGCTCTTGACGGCAATGTCACTCCCTATCTTGAGAAAATTACTGCTCCCGTACTCTGTCTTTACCCAACGGGTGGCGCTATCGCTAATGATGAGCAAAAGCAAACTTTTGTGAGGAATGTAAAAAACTTACGATTTGTGCACTTGCCAACCCAATATCACATGATTCATTACATTAAACCCGCCCTATGCGCAAGGCAGGTTCTCAGCTTTGCTAGCGCAGTTGATAACCGTGTTTGTGACGAGTAAATGAAAGGCGCTGGAATGAAAAGATTATTACTCTTGGTGGCTGTTGTCTCGGGTTTACTTGGTTTTATTCATGGAGCGCACGCTCAGCCCTATCCAAATAAACCAATTCGGATGATTATTCCTTTCTCAGTTGGCGGTTCAACTGATATTCTGGCGCGCGTGATCGGACAAAAGCTTTCAGAAAATTTGGGACAGCAGGTTGTTATTGAGAATAAAGGTGGCGCCAATGGTTTGATTGGTATGGATCTTCTAGCCAAGTCTCCAGCAGATGGTTACACCATCTTATTCTGCACAACGAGTACTCTTTCTATTAATCCATCTTTGTATGTTGGAAATATGCCTTATGACCCCGATAAGGCTTTTGTAGAAGTTGGTCTCGCAGCCAGTGCACCCAACATTTTGGTGGTAAATAAAGATTTGCCAGCAAAAAACGTGAAAGAGTTGGTTGAATTGGCCAAGAAACGTAGTAGTTTGAATGCCGCATCTGGTGCAACTATGCATTTATTGAATGAGAAATTATTTGAATCCAGAACAGATGCACAGTTAACGATTATTCCTTACAAGGGAACTGGCCCGGCTTTGGTAGATTTAGTCGGAGGTCAAGTCGACTTGATGTTTGATCAAATGACTACTTCATTGCCTTTTGTTCAGGATGGTCGTTTACGCGCATTAGCGGTCACTAGTGCAAAGCGCTTCCCGGCACTTAAAGATACGCCAACAATGGTCGAGTCTGGCTACTCAAATTTTGTGACCAATTCATGGTGGGGAATAATTGCACCCGCTGGAATTTCTCCTGGGGTGTTGGGTAAATTAAATACCGCTTTAAATAAAGCGCTTACTGATCCTGGTGTGCTGTCAAAAATTGCCTCTATTGGCGGCCAGGCCTCCGGCGGGACTCCTAAACAGTTTGCTGATCTAGCAAAAGAGGATCGTTCTCGTTGGGAGCAAATTATCAAGGCTAATAACGTTGCTCCAGAGTAATTTGTATGTATAAATTTGCAGCTAACTTATCAATGCTTTTTAACGAGGTCGATTTTATTGATCGATTTGCATTAGCGTCGCAGCATGGTTTCAAGGGTGTCGAATATATGTCCCCTTATTTACATCCAAAGGAGCAGATTGCTGAACTTCTACACAAGTACAAGTTAGAGCAAGTGCTTTTTAATATGCCTGCTGGCAATCGAGAAAAAGGTGATCGAGGTATTGCTTGTCAGCCATCAAGGATTTCTGAGTTTCGCGAATCAGTCGATATTGCTCTGGATTACGCTCGAACTCTTAAGTGTCAAACAATCAATTGTCTTGCAGGCATTTCCGAGCCAGGAGTATCTGCGCAAGAGCATCATCAAACTTATGTTGCAAACTTAAGATATTGCACTAAAAAAGCTGATGTCTTGGGGGTCAATATTGTTATTGAGCCTCTTAATCCGATAGATTTTCCAGGATTCTTTTTATTGCGCACTGATCAGGCTGCTGCAATTGTGAAAGAAGTGGGTGCTCAAAACTTAGGCATTGAATACGATGTTTATCAAGCGCAAATGTCAGAAGGAAACTTGGTTAATACCATTCGTGAGTTTCTTCCAATGATTTGGCACATGCAAATAGCAGATGTTCCCACCAGGGCCGAGCCTGGTACGGGCGAAATTCATTTTGAGTATATTTTCCGGGAGTTGCAGTGTATGGGGTATTCGCACTGGATTGGATGTGATTACCATCCTTTAGCCACCAATCATTTTGATTGGCTTCAAAGATTTTCTTTGAATCTTTGAGTGTAGTCCCAAGTCCTGGTGGGCCCACCAGAAAAGCAAACCCTCATCAGAAATGGTGGGGGCTTAGTCATTTGAGCATTACTTTAAGTAACGCTTGCGGTGCCAAAAAGCGTGTAACCCATCTCTACACAGTTTCTGACAGCTCTAATAGATTGCGGTCTTTAGGTATTGAAGGGCTGTATATAGCCACTAGCAGTCGCTAATCAGGAGATGGACAATCTTTGTGTCAAGGGATCATTTATAGCCAAGGCCGCCAAGATTGATTAAAAGATTATTTCCCCCAAACACTTGCTAGCCAAGGCTGCTGTTCAATGGGTAGTCCACTTGGCCTATAGTAATGTTCAATTTCAGTGAATTGTGCATTGGTCATAAAAGATCTCCAGCCCTCTAAATCGTGATATGAGCCAAAGCGATCTCCGTACCAACTTTCTTCGTTATTACCCCGAGGGTTTGAGCTGAACAGAATGCCGTTGGGCTTTAAGCAAGCCCATAAATTACTCAGTACTTTAGGCAATAGCTTATTCGGGATATGAAATAGTGACGCATTGGCAAAAATACCGTCAAATGTATTATCTACCAAAGATAAGTTAAAAAAATCTTGGACTAAGATTTCGCAACCACTTTTTGTTTTAGCTATTTGAGCAGCTTGTAGGCTACCTTCAACCCCAATAGCGATATGACCAAGCTTGGTAAAAGTTTGCAGGCCTCTTCCCGGGGCACATCCAAAATCAAGAATGCGAAAGGGTGGCACAGTCTTGATTACTCTTAATAGGGCATTGATATTTTGACTGACATCATGGCTCTGCGTGCCCTCATCATAAGAAGCAGCGTTTTGGTCATAATGGCCAATATTTTTCTGAGAAATTAGCTCAGATTCATCTAGGCTATTTTTTAAGTTAGACATTATTTATTGCTAGAAATATAGAGCTGTTAGAGTTGACGCTCAAATTAAACTTTAATGCTTACAGACTCTATTGGCGGGGGTCTGAAATTAAGACTATTCTTTTGAGGCCTCAATTACTATATTTAAGCTTATCTCATCGCCAACAAACGGTACATATTTTCCTAAATCAAATTCTGAGCGACTTAACTTCGCGCTTGCGTTAGCGCCACACATATATTTCAAAGTAATGAAGTTACGGCTACAGGCAAAGTTGCTTACTTCAAGGTTAATGGGCTTGGTAATACCCTTGATAGTTAGCTCGCCTGAGAGCGATGTAATGGCCTGGTTATTAAAGATAACCTTATCAGAAGTGAATTTAGCTACAGGAAATTTTTCAGAATTAAAGTAATCTTCAGTTCTCAGTAGCTTATTAAAGGTATCGGAGCCTGTACTAACTGAGTCGGTCTCAATTGCAATATCTATAGTACCGCCATCCATTTGATCATTGAGCGTAATGGTTCCATTCACCTTATCAAAACGACTAGTTTGAATTGAGTAAGCTAAATGTTTGTAGCTAAAGCTAACAAAGGTATGCTCAGGATCGGTAATATAGATTTCTGCTGCTTGGACCGACGAAGTGACCAACGTCAGGAGGAGGGCATTTATATAAAAAAAGTTCATGAGGTATTTTAGGCGCTTTGTCTTATGGGTGCCACTCCCCCACAGTAACTGGGAGACCTGATGAAAACGCTAAATTTAATAACCATGTAAATCTGATATAAAGAACTATATAGTCCAATTTTTTGGGGGGGATGTCAATGTCTGGTAGTACACAAAACATCAGCTTGAGATAGCTGGGTTTTTTTGAGCATTACTTTAGGATGAAGATCGTCAATAATCCTCTCTGATGGAGCGGCACTAAAAATCAGATCAGTTCATGCTTCAAGGTAGGGCGAATTACATTTAAGTATGACTTTAATTAAAAAAAATTTTTGAGGATTAAAAATGAATAAACCCCTAAAAATATTGCTCGCTTCTGTTTGCGCTATTCATTTTTATCAATTTTCAGGTAAGATCATTTGACTACTTTGCAAGGGTCAATCTAAATAGAATGAAGACAATTTTTCGCGCGCTGTTACCTGCACTATTCTTAATTTCACATTGCAACGCACAAAGTTCTGCGCCCCCTTTTCCTAGTAAACCTGTCACCATTGTGGTTGCCTATGCCCCAGGAGGTCTAGGTGATGTTCTAGCTAGACGATTAGCAGAGAAGCTGAGTATTCGCACAAAACAAACTTTTGTAGTTGAAAACAAGCCAGGGGCTACAGGGGCGCTAGCCACAAGATATGTTGCCAAATCAAAACCAGATGGTTACATCCTCCTTTTAGGCCAAACTGGTGAGATGGCAATCAATCCAATTGTGAATAAGGATGTGGGCTACGATGCCAATAAAGATTTCAGGCCCGTTGCACTAATAGGGGATGCCCCCCTCATTCTTGCCGCACCAGGAAGCTCTAGCTATCGTACCCTCCCTGAATTTATTAAGCTCGCCAAAGCAAAACCAGGATCAATGACTTACGCCTCATCAGGTAGCGGGACGCCCGGGCATTTAGCTGCGGCATCTCTAGCGCAAGATATGAATATCAATATGGCGCATGCCCCCTATAAAGGGGCTGGGCAGGCAATGACCGATTTGCTTGGTGGCCATGTCGATATCTTTTTCTCAAGCGCGCCTGCTGTCATTCCTTATATTGAAAGCAAAACTCTCAGAGCGCTTGCAGTGTCTTCCGAAAAGAGAATGGCCATTCTTCCAGAAGTACATACCGTATCCGAAGATGCCATCAAGGGATTTAACTTTACGCTCTGGGGAGGTATTTTTGCCCCCGCAGGTACTCCAGATTCTGTTGCAAATTATTTAAATGCTGAAATTAACGAAATATTGAAAGATCCGTCCTTTAGCGGCCCCCTAGAGAAGGATGGCTTGTTCATTAAAATGAATTCACAAGCTGAGTTTATGGAGTTTATTAAGCGTGAAACCATCAAATACAGCAAACTATTAAAGACCTTTGAAATTAAGAACGACTAGATTCAAAATAAAGAAGAAGAAATGAAAATCATCATCATTCCTGGGGACGGTATTGGCCCAGAAACCATGGCTGTAACAACTCAAGTATTAGAGAGCGCCTCCGCTAAATTTAATTTAGGCCTACTACTAGAGCAAGAAATTGCTGGACATAGCAGCCTAGAAAAATATGGGAGCACCGTCACCTCAATACTGCTTGAAAAAGTAAAGGCGGCTAATGGTCTCATGCTCGGACCCATGGCAACGTATGATTTCAAAGATGAGTCTAAAGGCGAGATTAATCCTTCTAAATTCTTTAGAAAAGAATTAGATCTATTTGCTAATATTCGTCCGTCGCGCACATACCCAAAGGTGCCGACCTGTGTAAAGCCCTTTGATCTAGCTGTCGTACGAGAAAATACTGAAGGCTTTTATGCTGATAGGAATATTGAATCTGGCTGCAGTGAAATGCTCATCACCCCTGATGTGGTTGTTTCTCTTAGAAGGATTACCAGACAATGCTGTGAACGTATTGCAAAAGCAGCTTTTGAGTTAGCAATGACTCGCAAAAAGCATGTCACCGTTGTTCACAAAGCAAACGTCCTCAAAATTGGCGATGGTATGTTTATCGACATTTGCAAAGCCATTGGCCAAAACTATCCACAGGTGCAAATTGACGATTTCATTGTTGATGCCATGATGGCCCATGTTGTGCGTGCACCAGAACGCTTTGACACTATCGTCACAACCAATATGTTCGGAGATATTTTGTCTGACCTTACGGCAGAGCTATCTGGCAGTCTTGGCTTAGGCGGCTCACTCAATGCTGGGGAGCAATACGCAATGGGCCAGGCAGCACATGGCTCTGCGCCTGATATTGCTGGTAAAGATATCGCCAATCCATTCTCACTTGTTCTATCTGCCGCCATGCTCTTGAACTGGCATGGCCAAAAAACTACTCAGGTTCAATTTACTGATGCATCAAAAGCAATTGAAAAATGCGTTGGACTATTAATTGACTCAGGCAAAGTAACCAGAGATATTGGCGGAAACTTGGGTACCAAAGCAGTAGGCGACTCTTTTGTTAAACATTTTTCTAAATGCTAGTTTTCTTTAAGGGCAGAGCATGATCACTAGAAGAAATTTCATTGCTGGTTCAGCTGCACTGCTCGCAGGCAGCACACTTTTCTCCACCGAATCTTTTGCGGAGTCTCAATTGAACCCTAACTTTGATGTGCCTGTTGGTGCATGTGATTGTCATATTCATGTTATTGGCCCCCAGTCTAAATATCCTATGGTTTCAGGTCGAGTCTACACCCCGCCTGAGTGTGGAGTGCCTGAGCTCCGAAAACATTTGAAGCAACTACATCTTTCAAGGGTAGTATTAATTCAGCCTAGTTTTTATGGCGCAGATAACACCTTCCAGCTACTCTCTACTAACGAGATGGGCAATTCTGCGCGTGCAGTAATTGTGATTGATGAGAAAACTACCGATCAAGACCTAGCGAAAATGGTTGCTATGGGCGCCCGTGGTGTTCGCATGAATCTCTCCACCTCTGGCATCTTTGATGCTGAAGTGGCACGCAAACAATTAATTTCCTTGGCGCAGCGTATTAAAGACTTTGGGCTGCATATTCAGATCTACGCATCAGCCAAGGTCATTGCCGGCATAGCTGATAGCATCTACACTCTTCCCGTGCCCGTTGTTTTTGACCATTTCGCCTCCATCAAAGCAAAAGGCTTTGAGAAACAAGCGGAGTTATCTGTGATTTTGGATCTAGCCAAGTCTGGACAAATTTATATCAAGCTATCTGGTATTTATCGAATTTCTGAAGCGAGCCCTGACTATCTTGAAGTAAAAGATTTGGCTCAGCTCTACGTAGAAACCAATGCTGATCGGATGCTCTGGGCAAGTGATTGGCCCCATACCAATACCATCTCTGGCATTCCAGCAACCCAAGTCACACCTTACAGAATTGTTGACGACGTGAGAGTCTTTAACTTACTACCAGATTGGATTCCTAATCGCCAAAATTTAGTCAAAGTACTGGTTAGCAATCCGGAGCGTCTATACCGCTTCTAGAGTGGACTTAAGAGAAGTTTTTCATCCAATCAAAATGATTGGGGGCCACGGGATGGTTGTCACACCCAATCCAGCGTGAAGGTATGTACCTACGAATTGCCGGCGGGTCGGGCGAGATCCGAACTTCTTAAGTGTTACTTAAAGTAACGCTTATCAATGTATAACAATACTTTGGAGCAACGAGGTGTTAGACGGTTGCTCCAAAAATCCTATGGTTTTCAAAATCAAAGAGTGAGCTAGTATTTCTTATGATCTTGTTAACCTAGTCACACAAAAGCTCACACACCGATATTTAGATGACGTAAGCTCTTGAAATCCTAGCGGTTTTCTTTGGATGTCTGCTCTCATAATCCTTTGGTCCCAGGTTCAAGTCCTGGTGGGCCCACCAATGAAATCAACGACTTAGGGAGAAATTCCTAAGTCGTTTTTCTTTCTATGCCCCTTAGTCACTTTAAACCCTCTTTTTAATAGCTAAATCTTGTTACTAGACAAATAATTAGTTGTCTAGTAACATACCCCAAATGAAACTTTATAAAGATCTTTCGCTTGGAGCTCAAACAGCTTATGCAGAGCTGCAGGATCAATTGCAGACTCAGAATATTGGTGAATTGAGTGCGCTTCCTGGATCCTTTCAGCGACTCATTAAAAGAGGCAATCCCTATATCTACTACAACTTTCGAGATATGGATGGCACTCAGCGTATGGCATATGTTGGCCCAGTGGATGAGAGGGTAAAGCGGCTAATAGAGAAGGCGAAGGTTAGTAAGGCAGAGTCGGGTGCTGAAATAATTCAAGCACAAACTAAAGCGGCAATTGCCTTGGGGTGCATGACTACCTTAACTAAGCATTTTCGTGTGATTAATCGTTTAGGACAGTATGGGTTTTTTAGGGCTGGTGGAATATTGATTGGAACCCATGCATTTTTAGCAATGGGAAATATGTTGGGGGTGGAGTGGACATCTTCTAATAAAACAATGGATGTCGATTTCGCGCATGTCGGCAGGAATGTATCTGTGGCTTTAGGGGCAAACTTAAAACTATCCGTACATGATGCTTTGACATCGCTGGAGATGGGGCTATTGCCAATTGCTGAGTTTTCTGGGAAAACTGGTGCCCAATATAGAAATCCAAAAGATCCCGAACTGCGTTTGGACTTTGTTACCTCCGAAACGCGTGATGGGAAAACGGTTATTGTGCCCGACTTAGGATTGGCTTTAGAGTGTCTTAAATTTATGGAGTATTCATTAATTGAGACTACTCAAGCAGTCTTGCTATCAAAAGGTGGGGCGTGTATTGTGAACATTCCAGCCCCTCAGAGATACGCCATTCATAAGCTCATTGTTTATGGGGAGCGTCCGGTTTCGGAGCGAGTAAAAGCAAACAAAGACTTGGGTCAGGCCGCATCAATTATTCAGGTGCTACTGGGTACCGGCAGTGCGGAATTGGTTAAAGATGCTTGGAGGGATGCGCTGTCTAGAGGTCCCGGTTGGGAAAAGAGAGCAACCCAGGGGCGTAAAGCAATGTTAAAAATTTATCCCCACCTAGATACTCATGAATTGTGGTGAAGACATAGCTCAGGGAGTGGTGAAAGCCTCACAAACCGGAATCCTTTTATCCCAGGTTCAACTCCTGGTGGGCTCCCTTAAGTAAGGCTCAATTCTCTTTTAAGCGAGAACTTTTGCGCGATTTTTCATAAAAGTGATTAGGCTTAGATTTAACCCAATGAATAAATCGTTGCATTTCAGGATGTTCTTGAAGGGCTAAGGCCGTATTTAATTTCATAGCCAATTCAGTTTCTGTAAATAGCGCATGAATCTGGCGATGGCAGATGCGGTGTAGGTACTGGGTAGTTTTTCCACCCTTAGATTTAGGTATAAGGTGATGAGCATCTTTTTGAGATTCTGGAATGAGGCGATCGCAAATAGGGCACGCAATCTCAAGCTCTTTTGGGCATGGAGATGGCCCAAGTGTTATTAGCTTTCGGCGTATTTTTCCAATCATATAATTTTTTTGAAATATTAATGTGCAATACAAGTTTAGTAAATAAGTCATAAACTTGCATGGTGCCAAAATTCTCTCCAAAAACACTTTCTGAATCTGATATATCCCGCCTGATTGAAATGGCTTGGGAAGACCGCACGCCATTTGATGCAATCGAGAAATTGTTTGGCTTATCCGAGTCACAAGTGATCCTATTAATGCGCCATCAACTCAAGCGAGGCTCTTTTGAGCTATGGCGTAAGCGCGTCACAGGGAGGGCGACTAAGCATGTTGCTCTTCGAAGTAAGCTAGTGGCTCGCGCATATTGCCCAACTCAGTATAAAAATAAATGAATTCTCTTAAAAGGTTGGTCCTGATTCTCGGGGATCAGTTAGATTTAAAAGGGGCAGCCCTTAGAGATTTTGATTTTAAGACCGATGAAGTGGTCATGATCGAGTCAATTCCAGAGGCTCAGTATGTTTGGTCCCATAAGGCAAAGATTGCTTTATTTTTATCGGCCATGCGTCACTTTGCGAAAAGCCTGAAAGAGCTTAATTACCCGCTTGAATACATTCAGGCCTCACCTCTATCAATAGTCGCAGCTTTAAAGGAAAAGATAGCCCAAGAGAGAATTACACACTTGATCTGTGTTGAGCCGGGTGAATGGCGCTTAAAGCAGCAGCTAGAAGAACTAGCAAAGGAGTTATCGATTGGGCTTGAGATGCGTGAAGACGACCACTTCTATTGCTCACATCAAGAGTTTATTCAATGGACAGCTGGCAAGAAAGAGCTAAGGCTAGAGTACTTTTACCGCTTGATGCGTAAGACCCACAATATTTTGGTGGATTCAGAAGGAAACCCTGAGGGTGGGCAATGGAATTTTGATCAAGATAATCGCAAGCCCTATCCTAAAAAAGGTCCTGGCATGATTGAGGCCCCAGCTCTATTTGAGCCAGATCTAGTTACTAAAGAGGTTCTTGAGTTTGTGAACGCTACCCATTCCGATCATCCTGGATCGCTAGATGATTTTTGGTGGCCGGTCACCCGTGAGCAAGCCTTAGAGGCCTTGAATTATTTTGTGGAATACCGCCTCAGAAATTTTGGGATATTTCAGGATGCAATGTGGACTGATACCCCGCTGGGTTGGCATTCGATTCTTTCGAGCTCACTGAACCTAAAGTTACTCAACCCACGTGAAGTGATTAATGCTGTTTTGCAGGCATGGAAAAAATACTCCTTAGATCTTTCCACGGTTGAGGGATTTATTCGGCAAATATTAGGTTGGCGCGAGTTTGTCAGGGGCATGTATTACCTTGATATGCCTCGGATGGCTCAAGATAATTACTATGGCCACCAAAGATCTTTGCCAAAATGGTATTGGACAGGGAAAACCGATATGGCCTGCATGAAAGATGCCATTGGTCAAACATTACGATATGGCTATGCCCATCATATTCAGCGCTTGATGGTTACTGGCAACTTTGCTTTGTTGGCGGAGATACTGCCATCAGAAGTATGTGATTGGTATTTGGCCATTTATGTTGATGCGATTGAGTGGGTAGAGCTTCCTAATACCGCTGGCATGGCTCTATTCGCAAATGGTGGGCGCTTCACTAGTAAGCCCTATATTTCCAGTGGTGCTTATATAAAGCGCATGAGTAATTATTGCGACTCCTGCAAGTACAAGCCAGATGTTCGCTTTGGAGAAGTGGCTTGTCCCATTACCACTTTGTATTGGAATTTTTTAATTAAACATCGCAGTCAGTTTGAGTCAAGCCCACGTACAAGGCTAATGACAGCAAACCTTAAAAGAATTAGTGATGAAGACCAGAAGTCGATCGTGGAGCATGCCGATCAACTCTTGAATAATCTGAACAATCTATAGGGTTGGAGATGAGCACTTCATTTAAGGGTAATAAAAGTTTTCTACCAAGCAAAGTTTGCGTTGTATGCAAAAAAGAAATGACGTGGAGAAAGTCGTGGGCCAAAAACTGGGAATCGGTAAAATATTGCTCAGATGCTTGCAGGAAAAAAGCACCTACAGTGCAGATATAAATGGGCTGCTAGCTTTTTTCTAAGATATTGTTTCGCTCGAGCAAGAGTCAAAACTAAAAAAATCCTAGTACTGCAGTTGAAATTTCAACGCGGATTTTATTGTCTGAAAATGAATATCAACTGTAGACTCAATATTCTTTCCATACCCTCCTGCCATTGAGAGTGCTAAAGGTATTTGATGTCCTATTGCATATTGAAAGACTGTTTCATCCCGTCTTTGCATCCCATTTTTAGTCAGTTTTAATCTTCCTAGCCGATCGTGTTCATGCGGATCTGCGCCTGCTAAATAAATAATGAAATCTACTGAAAAGCGCGCCTTGAGTTTTTCAAGAGAATCTTCAAGTGCATTCAGATAAGTTTGATCATCACAACCATCAGGCAAATCAACGTCTAGATCGCTTTGCTCCTTAGTGAAGGGAAAGTTATTTTGACCATGAATTGATAAAGTAAAAATAGAAGAATCATTTTTTAAAATAGAGGCTGTCCCATTGCCCTGGTGAACATCTAAATCAATCACTGCAATTTGAAGTTTGGGATTCATTTCTTTTTGTAGGGCCCTAGCAGCAATTGCAGAATCATTAAAAACGCAGAAACCACTTCCTTGATCTCGATAAGCGTGGTGTGTGCCACCAGCTAGATTGGCTGCGATGCCCTCTTTAAAGGCTGTTTTGGCTGCGGCGACGGTAGCGCCGGAAGATCGACGCGAACGCTCAACCATTTGTTCGCTCCAAGGAAAACCTATTTCTCTTTGCTCCCCGGGACTTAGATTGCCCTGAAGTACTCTAATCAAATAACCTGGATCGTGGGCATATAGAATTTGTGTATCAGTTGCACTAGGCGCCTCAAGGAGTTCAATTTCTGGAACCGTAGCGACAAGATCATGCAAACGAGTGTACTTTTCCATTGGAAAGCGATGCCCAGAGGGCAATGGTAAGACAAAATGATTGGTATAAAACGCCTTCACTCTACAACTGCAAATTGCTCTAGCGTTTGAAGGGGGATAGTTTTAAGGGCGCTAATGTGGGTACTCTCCAACTTAATTTGAGGTGCACAATCGGCTTCATGTGCTTCAGCCCAACGGTTAATGCATAAGCACCATTGATCGCCTGGTAGTAGGCCAGGAAAGGCAAATTCGGGTCTTGGGGTAATAAGGTCATTGCCTTTTTCTAGGCTAAATTGCAAAAACTCCTTTGTAACGATTGCGCAGACTAGATGTCTGCCCAGATCGTTATCATCTGTTTTACAGCAACCATCCCGAAAGAATCCAGTTAAGGGATCAAAAGAGCAGGGGACGAGAGGCTGCCCTAAAACATTGAGATCAACTTCTTTAGGCATCTGGTTCTTATTTGATTGGTTGGATTTAAAAGAAGTTTATTTTAGATGTTATTTGAATCCAAGAGCTCTCCCTAGAAATGTTGAGTTTTTGGGGTCTTTGAAAGCGATTGCCTCTTAGTTTTTGTCAGAATGAAAAGGTAATTCCTATAGAATTAATTGGGCAATCGATAACTTTGTTAAATAAGCTTCAATTTTTAGAAAAGCATAATGAATATAGACTCCCCTGATAAACAACGCGTAGCGGTAGTAACGGGTGGCGCGCGAGGAATTGGGCTTGCAATTGGTGAATGGTTTTTACGCCATCAGTACAGGGTTGTTCTTTTGGATATTGACGGCGCTACGCTTGACGCAACTGTTGAACGGATCGGCCAAGCAAATCAGGTTTTGGGTATTCATTGTGATGTTTCCAATCCAGAGCAAGTAAGTCGTGCAGCTGATGAAGTGATTTCCAAGTTTGGGCATGTTGATGCTTTGGTAAATAACGCTGGAGTGGCTGTATTTAAACCTATCCTGGAGACTTCCTATGAGGAATGGCGCACGGTACTAGGAACCAATTTAGATGGTGCATTTTTATGTTCCCAGAAATTTGGTGGTTTGATCGTCAAAAATGGTGGCGGTGCAATCGTCAATATTGCCTCCATCTCTGGCCTTAGGGCGAGCACTTTACGGGTTGCTTATGGCACAAGCAAAGCCGCTTTAATTCAGTTAACTAAGCAATACGCCGTAGAGCTAGGTAATGTGAATGTCCGAGTGAATGTGATTGCGCCAGGGCCGGTAGATACCGAAATGGCTAAGCTTGTGCATAGCGTTGCAATACGCTCGGATTATTACGATGCTATTCCTTTGGGCCGTTATGGCACCCCCGAGGAGATGGCCAATACAGTTGGCTTCCTATGTAGCGATGCCGCTACATTTATTAATGGCCAAGTCATTGCTGTAGATGGTGGTTTTGAAGCATCTGGCGTTGGATTGCCTACCTTACGTCGTAATATGGCAGCCCCCGGTGGAGATTAGCCTGCTGGTTTTCCCTTGATTTTTTCTGTTTAATTAAAATCTGACCGTATATTAAGAGTATTGCCAAATGAGTATTTGGCGGTGCTAAAAGTGTATTAAAAATAATCCAATGGAGACAAGATGACATTTACAAGACGTGACTTTATGAAGCATGCTGGTATTGCAGCATTACCTTTAGTGGCTGGCAATACCTTTGCACAAAGCGCAGAGTTTAATTTAAAGTTTGGCAGTAATTTGCCTGCTACGCATCCATTAAATATTCATGCATATAAGATGGCGTCCAAAATTAAAGTGGAGACAAAAGGGCGCGTTGATATTCAAGTATTTCCTTACAATCAATTGGGAAATGATACGGATATGCTGTCTCAATTGCGCTCTGGTGCGTTGGACTTTATGACTTTGTCACCATTGATTTTGGGCTCGCTGGTGCCGCAAGCACAAATTAATGGCGTAGGTTTTGCATTTAAAGATTACAAGCAGGTATGGGCTGCAATGGATGGCGAGTTGGGTGCCTATGTACGTCGTCAAATCGCTGCGACTGGCACTATCTTTGCATTCGATAAGATCTGGGACAACGGCTATCGCGAAGTCACTAATAGTGTACGCCCAATCAATAAGCCAGAGGATTTAAAGGGGATTAAGTTGCGCACCCCTCCTGGCCCAATGTGGGTCTCTTTATTCAAAGCTTTGGGTGCATCTCCAACGCCATTAAATTTCGCTGAAGTTTATTCAGCGCTTCAATCTAAAGTAGTCGATGGCCAAGAGAACCCTTTAGCTATTATTTATACTGCCAAGCTATACGAAGTACAAAAATATTGTTCACTGACAAATCACATGTGGGATGGTTATTGGTTCATGGGTAATAAGAAATTATTTGAGCAGTTGCCCCCAGACTTGCAAGCCATCGTGACTCGTAATGTTGCGGAATCCGCTGTGCTTCAAAGAGCTGACGTACGTAAGATGAATGATGGCCTACAGGCAGAATTGCAGGCAAAGGGTATGGCAATTAACCCCACTAACGCAGACCCATTCCGTGAAAAATTAAGACAGGCTGGTTTTTATTCGGAATGGAAAGCAAAATTCGGGGACGAAGCATGGTCTTTGCTTGAGAAATACACAGGCAAGCTTGCGTGAGTTTAGTTGGTGTGATCTCGGGTGTGGAAGCAGTTGTTGCCAAGGTAGTTGAGTGGCTCGCTGCTTCTCTTGTGCTGGCTTGTATTGGGATTTTATTTTCTGGAGTGGTGGGGCGATATTTACTGAATGCTCCATTAGTTTGGTCTGATGAATTAGCCTCCATTTTGTTTTTATGGCTCGCAATGATGGGTTCTGTCATTGCCTTAAAGCGTGGCGAGCATATGCGCATGACGGCATGTATCAGCAGATTAAGCGCGAGCAAAAGAGCATATCTAGAGGCTTTTGGTATTGCGGCCTGTTTTTTCTATCTCGTCATCATCCTACGTCCTGCATTTCATTTTGCCCTTGAAGAGATTATTGTTACCACGCCTTCACTTGAGATCTCAAATGCTTGGCGCGCGGCAGCTATTCCGGCAGGCATTATTCTGATGATGTTTTTCTGTTTATTTCGGCTGGGTAGAATTGCAAGCTTAAAAGTAGTTGCTTTCAGCGTACTATTGTTTCTGTTGGGATTCGGCATTTTGCATTACCTCTCGCCTTGGTTTGCCAATCTTGGCAAATACAATTTATTAATATTTTTTGTTGGGGTGGCAGGTTTTAGTATTTTGGCGGGAGTGCCAATTGCTTTTGCATTTGGTCTGGGCACAGTCGCTTATTTGGGTTTGAGTACCCACATGCCTATCTCCGTAGTCATTGGCCGTATGGATGAGGCCATGTCACACATGGTCTTGTTGGCGGTCCCCTTATTTGTATTTCTTGGTCTCTTGATGGAGATGACCGGGATGGCTAAGGCAATGATTGCCTTTTTAGCTTCTTTGCTTGGCCATGTGCGCGGCGGCCTTTCTTATGTGTTGGTTGGTGCCATGTATTTGGTGTCGGGCATATCTGGATCTAAGGCAGCCGATATGGCTGCAATCGCACCAGCCTTGTTTCCCGAGATGAAGCGCAATACGCCCCCCGGTGAATTAGTTGCATTATTGGCGGCTACTGGGGCGCAAACTGAAACTATCCCTCCAAGTCTGGTATTAATTACGATTGGATCCGTAACAGGGGTTTCAATTGCCGCACTCTTTACAGGCGGCATGCTACCTGCATTTATTTTAGGACTCATTTTGTGTTTATTGGTGTGGTGGCGCAATCGTCATGTCCAGATTGAGAATGTTGCGCGTCCAAAGATTCTGGCAGTGTCTAAGCTTTTCTTGATAGCCCTTCCAGCACTGGCTTTGCCATTTGTCATACGTGCTGCGGTGGTGGAGGGTGTAGCTACAGCTACCGAGGTCTCTACGATCGGGATCGTATATGGGTTGATTTGTGGAATTGTGGTTTACCGAAAATTTGATGTGAAGCGCATCCTACCGATGTTGATCGATACCGCTTCTTTATCAGGAGCCATTTTATTGATCATTGGCGCCGCTACCGGAATGGCTTGGGGATTGACACAGTCTGGGTTCTCTCAAGTGGTAACGCAAATCATGGCCGACCTTAATGGTGGTCCAAACTTATTTTTGCTTATTTCGATTCTGGCGTTTGTGGTCCTGGGCTCAGTTCTAGAGGGCATTCCTGCAATCGTTCTATTTGGCCCCCTCTTATTTCCAGTGGCGCGTCAGCTAGGTATTAATGAAGTGCACTATGCAATGGTTGTCATTCTATCTATGGGCATCGGTTTGTTTGCACCACCTTTAGGGGTTGGTTATTACGCTGCGTGTGCGATTGGCAAAGTAAATCCTGATGAAGGCGTCAAACCAATCATGGGCTACTTGTTTGCATTACTGATTGGAATTTTGGTAATTGCCTTTGTGCCTTGGTTATCCACTGGATTTTTATCTTGAGTTTGGCAATTGAGTTTTTGGGATTTAGTCCTAAGGCCTTCAAGTTCTTGGAAGGGTTAACGAATAATCAAAATAGAGTGTGGTTTTCAGAACATCGTTCTGAATATGAAGACTTTGTGCGCGAACCAATGAAACACTTTACTGATGCGCTCTCAGAAAATTTAACCAAGAAAGATGTTCCTTTGTGGGGCGACCCCAAAAGATCACTTTTTAGAATCAATCGAGATGCTCGGTTTTCAAAGGCAAAACACCCTTACAACATGCATGCCAGTGGTTTATTTACCAGAACAGGCGATAAGCATTCTCCCGGAGTTTTATATTTTCGTTTAGATCCTTTGGGGAGCAGATGCGCAGCAGGTTACATGCAACCTGAAGCCCATATTCTAAAAAAGCTAAGGCAAGGAATTCTGGACAACCCAAAAGCTTGGCTATCACTTGAGAAGTCTTTGAAGCGCAAAGGTTACGATCTTGATTACACATATACTTTGGCCCGCATTCCCAGAGGGTTCGCTGATGTGCCAAAAGAAATTGAATCGGCTATCAAGCTCAAGGGTTGGATTATTAGAAAGCAGTTGCCCCGATCGATTGTTTGCTCAAAAGACTTAATTAAAGAGGTCTCAAGCTTTGCTACAGACATGCTGCCACTACTGAGTTTTGGTTGGCATGCATTGGCCAAATTTTCTGATTAGACTATTAATGGTCTGATTTTTTAGGAGTCCTGGATGCTATTAGTTACCTCAGTCATTGCCTCTCTATTAACTATCATCTTTGTAAAACTCTCCTTTGCCGTCATTGGCCTAAGAAGAAAGAATAAGGTTGGATTGGGAAGTGGCGGTAATGAGGATCTTGAGAGAGCTATTCGCGCCCAAGGTAACTTTGCTGAATATGCGCCATTTGGGATCATCCTGGTTGCCTGTCTTGAGTTAAATGGTGCGCCTTGGTGGTTGGTTGCTATTCCTGGTATCGCGTTGATTATTGGGCGCTTGATTCATGCCAAAGGAATGAATATTCCGCCACCGGATTTCAGTCAGCGTGTTTTAGGGATGAGGTTTACTTTTGGAACGCTGACTGCATTAATTGCATTGAACTTGGGTTGGTCTTTGTACCGATTGCTTGGCTAGAGTAATAAATCTCCTAGACCCACTCGAAAACCAAACCCTCAGCAGAAATGGTGGGGGTTGTGGACGTGATGCAGGGGTATTCAGAAGTCTTTATAGTTAGGCATTATGAATAGAGACAATTTCCTATCCTCAGTAGACGCTTGGTTTAAGCAAGGCGAGTTACAAGAGGTTCTAGCCAAACGTATTGCGTATAAAACTGAGGGTGACTTGCCCGTAGCCCCGCAAGAGCTTTGGGATTATTTGAAAAATGAAATCATTCCATGCTTAACGGGAATGGGTTTTATCTCTAGGGTATTTGATAACCCTTTGCCGGATGCCGCTCCAATCTTAGTGGCAAGATTAATTGAGGACGTGAATTTACCGACCCTATTAATTTATGCCCATGGTGATGTTGTCAATGGACAAGATTCACGTTGGCAAGAGGGTTTAAATCCGTGGGTGCTATCAGTCGATGGTGAGCGCTGGTATGGTCGCGGCTCAGCTGATAACAAAGGCCAGCACACGATCACTTTTTTTGGCCTGGCAAAAGCTCTAGAGGCTCGCAGTGGGAAGCTAGGTTACAACGTCACCGTCTTAATGGAGATGGGTGAAGAGGCTGGTAGCCCTGGTTTGGCAGAGTTTTGTGAGAATAATAAAGAGTTACTCAAAGCCGACTTGTTAATTGCAAGTGATGGCCCCCGTATCAATGCGGAAACACCAACCATTTTTTTGGGATCAAGAGGGCTTGTCAACTTTAGCTTACTGGTGAAAGCTCGAGATAAGGCGTACCACTCTGGCAATTGGGGCGGGGTGCTTGTGAACCCGGCTACTCGCCTGGTCCATGCGTTAAGTAGTTTGATTGATGCTCGTGGCCGAATTTTATTAGATGGTCTTAAAGCTCCCGCTGTGGATTCCCTTATAAAAGAGGCGTTGAAGTCAGTTACGGTTGGCAATGGCAAGGGTGATCCTGAAATAGATCTTAGCTGGGGGCAGTCAGAGTTAACTTCTGCTGAGCGACTATTTGCAAGCAACACCCTGGAAATTTTAGCTCTTGGATCTGGCCAATCGGAACGCCCTGTTAATGCTATCCCGTCGCAGGCTATCGCACACTGTCAATTGCGCTTTGTTGTGGGAACGGATTGGCAGAATTTATTGGAATACGTTCGCGAGCATTTAGTGGCTTCAGGTTTTGATGATGTTGTTGTGAAGGTGAATGCACACACACCAGCTACACGCCTGGATTTGAAAAATCCTTGGGTGAATTGGGTCAAGTCATCGATAGAGAATACGACAGGTAAGCAAGTTACTGTTTTGCCCAATCTTGCGGGTTCCTTGCCAAACGATGTATTTGCCGATATTTTGGGTTTGCCAACGATTTGGGTGCCACATTCTTATCCAGCTTGTAATCAGCATGCTCCCAATGAGCATATGCTGAAATCTGTCGCCGCCGAGGGTCTGCAAATGATGGCTGGCATCTTTTGGGATTTGAGTGAAAAATCTTCTACAGCAAATTCTTCTTGGGATTAATATTTTGAGCGCTTCAAAAATGACCGTAATGAAAAATCTAAAACAGTGCTATTTGGGCGCAATTATTTTTGCAATGAGCGCAGTGGTGCAAGCTCAAGCATGGCCAAGTAAGCCCCTGAATTTAATTGTCCCATTTCCTCCGGGTGGTGCTACTGATATCTTAGGCCGGGTGCTTTCAGAATCTTTGCCGTCAAAGTTAGGTCAGCCAGCCGTTGTTGAAAACAAGCCAGGTGGTTCAACCGTTATCGGTGTAATGGCTGCGCTTCGTGCCCCTGCGGATGGCTATACAGTTTTGGTATCGGCGAGCAGTAGCTTTGTTGTATTGCCGGCGTTGAGATCTAATCTGCCTTATGACGTTGAAAAAGATATCTACCCAATCAATCTTTCTGTGACAACGCCTTTGGTAGTCGTCACTTCTGCAGATAAGCCTTATATGAAGCTTGCCGATTTAATTGCGCAGGCGAAGGCTAAACCCAAATCTTTGAGATATACCAGTTATGGACCAGGGACCACACCACACTTAGCAACTGAGATTTTTGCGGGTGCTGCGCAAATTGATGTTGAGCCCATTCCATATAAAGGTAGTAGCGATTCCATTTTGGCTTTAATGCGTGGCGATGCAGATTTTGGTTTGGAAACTATTGCAGCAGCCGGGGCCCAAATTAAGGCGGGTAAATTGCGCGCACTTGCCGTGACGTCTCCATCCCGCTCACGTTTTCTTCCTGAGGTTCCAGGTTTGGATGAACTGCATTTGCCGGCAGCAAATTTTGAGGTCTTTTATGGTGTTGCTTTATCTGCATCAGTTCCCAAGCCCATTGCTAATAAGTTTGCAAAGGCCGTATCGGAGGCCATGAATACGCCAGAAGTGAAGGAAAGAATGTCGGCTCAATCGCTAGAGATTGCCAATAAAGGGCCTGAGGCCATGGCCGCTTTTATGAAGGCGGAGATCGCGCGCTTTAAGACTTTGAATAAGCGGCTGAATATTCAGCTGGAGTAATGAACTACTTGTTCGTAAAAAAGCCACCCGAAGGTGGCGTTAATTTTGAAAATGATCATGTCACTTCGTTTTTATAATAGTGACCCAGTTTGCCCCTTTACCTCCAGGGACTCTCTCAATCAGATTTAGTTCGCCCGTGGATTGATTGATTGAGTAAAGCGAAACCTTATCTGACTTTTGACCAGAAGCAACTAAAAATTGTCCGCTAGGATCAATATTGAAACCTCTAGGCATTTCCTCTGTAGGGACAGTAAACAGATACTTTACTTTGCCAGTTTGTGGATCTACTTCAAAGCCGCTTAGTGTGCCCTTGGTTCTCTCTGATGTGTAGAGAAACTTACCGTTTGGCGTCAATTTGATTTCGGCAGAGAAGATCATGTTCGAGTCATCAAAAGCAGTCGCCTCTGGAGATCCAGTCGGAGGTCTTGGTCTTCCAGGGACTAGTTTGGAGTCACTTGGGAGGCTTGAAGTGGCTTGAAGTTGGGTTAAGCCCCCTGATTTGATATCCCTAGAAAAGACAATAACTTCTCCAGTCATCTCTGTGATGACGTAGGTAAATTTATTATCAGCTGAGATCACAATATGTCTCGGACCTTGTTGCTTTTGAAGGGCTACCGAGCTGGCTGTTTCTGAGAGAGGCTTGGGTTGAGACGCATTAAAGGTGTGGATTTTGATTTCATCTGTACCTAGTTGGGGCACATACACAAACTTATTAGACTGATCAAAGACGATTGAGTGGGGATTCTTCCCCCCACTTGGAAACGCCTCTGCTGGAACGGGGTTGATATAGCCATTGGCCTGAATTTGGTTAACGCTATTGTTATGGCCGCCAAAAGAGGTTGCCAATAACCACTTACCAGTTTTATCGATAGAAACGTTTACCATGCTGTCGGCCAATGGGATTGCGCCTGTCCACTTTAGTTGACCAGTACCTTGATCAATTTGATACATGTATAAAGAAAACGGCTTAGAACGCACAGAGGCATATAAATTTTTTCCATCTGGTGAGGTCGCCATTGGCATCACAAATTTTCCAGCAGGAAAACGACCCACTGAATTTAAGTGTGGGCTTGACCCTGCTATGAGTTCATAAGCTGATATATCAGCATCGTCAATATTGGAAATATAAACATAGGTTCCACAATATGCGCTTGTTGCCATCGCTAGACTAGTTATTGCAAGTGCCAGATTTCTAAAAATCACTTTCTTTTTCATGCTGTCTCCCTTTTTATTTTTTTCACTATTGAATAATAGATATTGCAATAGTATTTTTGTATTGCCACCTTCTTTGGGTGTTTTTTACTGCTTTATTTAAATAATAACTTTTCACCCTTAAGCTCACTATACATAAAACTGCGTGCCACCGCCGCCGGACCGCACCCCCCTTGTTTATAGAGCTCTATCCTACGGTCCCAGCTTGAAGTCCTGGCGGATTCGTCAGAAAAGTAAACTCCCTCGTAAGTGGTGGGGGTTTTGTCTTTTGTGACTTATGATTAGCCAATAAAAACGTAAGCTAGATAATGATCAAAAACCTTCAAAACAAACACTGCGACCAGACTATTTCATAAAGGAGAAAGACATGCAATTTGACTTTCATTCCACTCGCTCCATCCTCCTTGAAAGAGGCGGCTCTGCCAATTTAGCGAAAAGGATCCAAGAGCGTGGCGGTATATCAGCGCTCATCGTCACCGATCCCGGTGTTTTGTCAGCGGGGCTGTTGAATAAAGCTTTGCCTCAATTCAAGGAAATTGGCTTACCGGTACAAATCTTTTCAGATGTCCAAGCTGACCCTCCGGTGTCGGTGATTGATGCCGCCATCAAAGTAGCTCAAGAATGCAAAGCAGATTTTATTGTTGGCTTTGGTGGTGGTAGCTCAATGGATGTGGCTAAATTGGTTGCACTATTGGCGCCTGGAAAAGAAAAGCTGACGGACGTTTATGGCGTAGGCATGGCTAAGGGTCCGCGCCTCCCCCTTATCCTGGTTCCTACGACTGCAGGCACGGGTTCTGAAGTCACTACGATTTCTATCGTGACGGTGAGTGAGAGCGAGAAGAAGGGTGTTGTTTCTCCTCAGCTATTACCTGACATCGCCTTGCTAGATGCCGAACTCACTCTAGGATTGCCAGCCCATGTCACTGCCGCTACTGGTATTGATGCGATGGTGCATGCGATCGAAGCCTTTACAACCAAGCGCCTCAAAAATCCCGTATCCGATTGTTTGGCAAAAGAAGCCTTGCGATTGCTGGCGGCCAATCTTCATAAAGCAGTGAACTCTGGCAGCGACATCGTCGCCCGTGAAAATATGTTGCTAGGAGCCTGCCTTGCGGGCATGGCATTTACCAATGCCCCTGTAGCAGGTGTGCATGCCTTGGCTTACCCCATTGGCGCAAGATTTCATGTCCCACACGGACTCTCAAACTCATTAATGTTGGGTCCTGTAATGCGTTTTAACTTAGATGCGGCACATGCAATGTATGCAGAATTGGGTAACATTATTAAACCTGGATTGCAGGGGCCCACAAGGGAGCAGGCTGCTCAGCTCTCTGGTTACTTAGGTGGTCTGGCAGGTGAGCTTGGCTTACCCCAGCGTTTGGTTGATGTTGGTATTTCTGCTACTGATGTGGACCAACTAGCAGCAGATGCCATGTTACAAACCCGTTTATTGCAAAACAGCCCCCGTGAAATCACTTTGGCTGATGCTGCAGCTTTATATAGAGAAGCGTTATGAGCGACAAAAAACTTTCCCCACCAACACGCGCTGAGTTTGTTGCATTTGAAGATGTTCATTCCAGGTGGATGGATAACGATGCCTATGGGCACATTAATAATGTGGTGTATTACTCATTCTTTGATACGGCTGTAAATCGTTATTTGATTGAGCGCAATGTTTTAGATATTGCCAAAAGTGAAACGATTGGCTTGGTAATTGAAACCCAGTGCAAATATTTTTCATCTGTTGCCTATCCCGACATGATCCACGTAGGTCTGAAAGTGGCTCACCTTGGAAATAGTAGTGTTAAGTATGAGGTTGCCATCTTTGCAAATGATGATGACATCGCCTCTGCGCTTGGACACTTTGTACACGTTTATGTAGACCGCATCAGTAATAAGCCAACGCCAATACCGCAGAACGTGCGGGTCGTGTTGCAAAGCCTTGTAAAAACCCATTTGAACTAAGCCCATATAATCCTCATAATTGTCATCAAAAAGGAGCTCAAGTGCCCGTACATTTAGGAAGCACCTTACGTAGACTCGTAAATGAAAAGCGTGGCCTTTTAGTTCCTGGTGCTGGCAATGCACTGGCCGCACGTTTGATTGAAGATGCAGGATTCGAGGCCGTGTATCTCAGCGGTGCGGGATTAACAAATCAGTTTTATGGCATCCCAGATTTAGGGTTTATTAGTCTGAATGACGTGGCAGCCCATACTTCAGCAATCTGTGATGTTGTGCAGATACCTTTGATAGTCGACATTGATACCGGCTTTGGAAATGCGGTCAATGTTCATCACACGGTTAAGGTTTTAGAACGCGCTGGTGCTAGCGCCATCCAAATTGAAGATCAATCTAGTCCTAAACGTTGCGGGCACTTTGCTGGCAAACAAGTCATTAGCAAAGAAGAGATGTGCGGCAAGATTAAGGCTGCTGTAGACGCCAGAAAGCACGATGACTTTCTGATTATTGCTAGAACAGACGCCAGAACAATCAATGGATTAGACGATGCGCTCGACAGGGCTGCTAGCTATGCGCAATCTGGCGCAGACATGACTTTCATTGAAGCCCCTGAAAGTATTGAAGAGATCAAAATCATTGCCTCGCAGTCTTATTGTCCTCAACTGATTAATATCGTGATTGGTGGGAAGACGCCTTCGCTGCCTCTCGCAGATTTATCTCAGATGGGATTTGGGATAGTGCTATATGCCAACGCAGCCTTACAAGGCGCCGTACGTGGTATGACCAACGCATTGAGTCATCTCAAGCAATATGGTGAACTGAAAGAAGACCCAGTACTAGTAGCTACATTTGCAGAGCGTCAAAGTTGTGTGAACAAAGAGTATTTCGACTCATTGGAGAAAAAGTTTTCATGAAAATAATTAAAGTCCTAGTGCTTGCTTTTGCGATGCTTGTTGCCAACGGTGCATTTGCAGATACCTGGCCAAGTCGTCCTATTAGATTCATTGTGGGCTTTGGTCCCGGGGGTGCAAATGATTTAGTTGCGCGTGCTGTTGCTGAAGCTGTTAGCAAGCAATTGGGTCAGCCGATTATTGTTGAGAATAAGCCTGGGGCGGGATCAGTGGTTGGCGGTGATTACGTTGCCAAGAGTGCGCCTGATGGCTACACCTTTTATGCTGGGGCTGCAGGCGGCGTGGTTACCATTCCAATGTTGCGTAACAACATGCCCTACAAGCCAGAAGACTTGGTGCCCGTGGGTATGATGGCTGTGAGTCCATCCATCATTGTGGTTAATAGCGATTCTCCGATTCAGAACTTGAAAGACTTAATCAAAAAGGCGCAGGGAAATCCGGGACTGACTTTTGCTACTGCAGGCAGCGGTAGTACTCCTCACTTTGTGGCTGAAATGCTCAAGCTATATACCGGGGGCGGAAATTACGAAATCATTCCTTATAAAAGTGGTTCAGAGGGCGTGTTTGCAGTCGTATCAAAACAAGTGGATGCTACTTCAGAGGCTAGCGTAGTGGTCTTGCCGCAAATTGAAGGTAATAAACTCAGGGCTATTGCCTCCACTTGGAATAAACGCATCACACGTTTGCCTAACGTGCCAACTACTAAAGAGTTGGGATACCCCAATATTTTCATTGGCCATTGGTCGGGAATCTTTGCACCTAAGGGCACGCCAAACGAGATTATTCAGAAAATGAATGCTGCTATACAAGCAGCTCTAGATACAAATGCGCTCAAAGCCCGCTTGATCCCGCAAGGTATTGAACCTGCGCCAGGCAGTCAAGCAGATTTCATTAAATTCTTGACTGAAGAAAGAAAGCGTCTTCAGCCGATTGTGAAGAGCGCCAATATGAAAGATGAGTAAATAGATCTAGAGATATGAGTGACCTGATACAGACCTATCTTAGTTCGCCAAGCAAACCCGCTTTTAAGTTGCCGGCAAATTCTTGTGATGCCCATTGCCATATTTTTGGACCCGCTAGCCAATTTCCGTATGCTGAGAGTAGAGCATTTACTCCAGTGGATGCTGGTAAGGAGAAGCTGTTTGCTTTGCACGATGTCTTAGGAATTGAGCGCTGTGTGATTGTTCAAACCGCGCTCCATGGATTTGATAACGCTGTTGTGGTGGATGCGATGCAGGCTCGTAAAGGCAGTTATTTAGGTGTTGCTCTTGCCCCAGCTAGCACCACCTCCCAGCAAATTGCAGAGATGGATCAGCAGGGGTTTCGTGCGATTCGCTTTAACTTCATGGCGCACTTAAAAAATAGTGATTCTATGGAAGATATTTTGGCATTAACAAAGCGCATGGAGCCATTTGGCTGGCATTTGCAGGTTCATTTCTCGAGCGATTTAGTTCATTCACTGGCACCCCTTCTAAAACAATCAGCCGTACCCGTGATGATTGATCATATAGGCAGGGTGGATGCTTCCCTTGGTAGTGATCATGTCGATTTCCAAGGGCTTTTGAAGTTGCTAGATGACGCCCGTTTCCATATCAAGGTCAGCGGGATTGATCGCATTTCAAAGAGTCATCCCTATAACGATGGTGTGTCCTTGGCAAAAATTCTGGTAGATCAATTTACAGAGAAGTGTGTATGGGGGACTGACTGGCCTCATCCAAATCACCACCACATCCCGGATGATGGGAATTTGATTGATCTGATCCCTCGAATTGCTGATAGTCAGGAAAAGATTGAGAAGCTCATGGTCAGAAATCCGGAACAGTTTTATCGGTTTGCATAAAAAATATCAATGGAGTAAATGATGGCTGGACGCTTAGAAGGAAAGGTGGCATTTATTACTGGGGCCGGATCAGTAGGCCCTGGATGGGGAAATGGGCGTGCAACAGCAGTGAGATTTGCTCAAGAAGGAGCAAAGGTATTTGCAACGGATATTGATTTAACGCGCCTAGATGAAACATTAAACTTGGCCGGTGAGTTTAGAGGCAATATTCAAACCGGTGTTTTGGATGTCACTAAGTCTGGATCGATAGAAGAGAGCATTCATTCTTGTATTAAACAATTTGGGACGCTCGATATTTTGGTAAATATCGTTGGGGGCTCCGCAAAGGGAGGCCCAGTAGAGATGACTGAAGAGATTTGGGATGCTCAGGTAGATTTCAATCTCAAGAGCGTATTTATGACTTGCAAATATGCCCTCCCTGAAATGATTCAAAAGGAATCAGGCTCAATTATTAATTTGGCGTCCACTTCAGGCATTCGCTGGACTGGCTCTGCACAAATTGCTTACGCTGCAACGAAGGCGGGCGTTATTCAATTTTCAAGGGTATTAGCGGTTCAGTACGCAAAACAGAATATTCGCGTGAATACGGTTGTTCCAGGTCAATTGCATACGCCGATGGTCGAGACTCGCTTGGCAAAACAGCGTGTTGGGGGCGATGTGGAGTTGCTATTAAAACAAAGACAATCACGCATCCCATTACCATTCATGGGGGATGGCCGTGATACTGCCAATGCGGCATTATTTTTGGCTTCAGACGAGTCTCGCTTCATTACGGGGACAGAAATTATTGTTGATGGCGGTATGTCAGCGCGATGTGATTAGGAGATTGGAAATGAAAAAGATTCTATTGGGGGTTTTTTGTTGTTTATCCATTGCCGTAGCTCAAGCACAATCAAATGTTATTAAGATGATCGTCGCCTTTCCGCCTGGTGGTCCGGTGGATTCAATGGCGCGCTCTCTTGTAGAGCCTTTAGGAAAAGAGCTGAACTCACAAATCGTGATTGAAAATAAACCTGGTGGGAATGGAGCGATTGCTGCTGAATATCTAGCAGCAAATCCTGCAGATGGCAAAACCATTTGGTTTACCAGTGCCGGAGCAGTGGCAATTAATCCAGGCCTTTATGAAAAGCTAGCCTATAACCCAGTAAAAGATTTAGCAGCCGTTTCTTTGGTTGCCAATAACGTAGAAGTACTCGTTGTTAATCCAGCTAGCCCTGCAAATAACGCCGCTGAATTTATAGCTTTGGCCAAAAAAAGTGATTTAACTATGGGGTCATCTGGCACTGGAAGTGTTCCTCATCTTGCCTTAGAGCAGTTAAATGACTCGGCTAACGTCAAGATTTTGCATGTGCCATATAAAGGCGCAGCACCAGCAATTACTGACGTGATGGCCGGTCACGTGGATGGATTCTTTGGCGATATTCCAGGGCTTATTAGTTACATTAAAAGTGGTAAGTTAAAGCCGATTGGGCTTGCTGCAGATAAGCGCAATAGCGCCATACCCGATGTAAAAACCTTTAATGAGATGGGCATTAAAGGCGTAGATACCAATAATTGGTATGCCGCTTTTGTGAAGGCAGGTACACCAAAGGCGGATATTGATCGTCTGAGTGCCGCAATCAAAAGGGTGGTTAAACAGGACCCTTTAAATTCTAAATTAACACAGGCTGGCAGTGAGCCAGTAGGATCCACTCCAGAAGAGTTGAGCGCCACTTTGAAAAAAGATATTGCCAAGTGGACCCAATTGATTAAAGCCAAGAAAATTTTGCCGGAATAAAAATGAGCAAACGTATAGCGCCGATCACTCCTGGCACTAAGGCGGAGTTAGCTGCCTTAGAGGCAAAGATTTTGCAGGAGCGTGGAAATATCTCTCCCTTGTATCAAATTCTGTTAAATGCGCCCGAGATTGCGCAGGGCTGGGAAGCTCTGTTGACAGCAATCCGTAACCGCAATTCACTATCTCCCGCGATAAGAGAGATGATTATTTTGAGGGTAGCGGTTTTAAACCGTGCTAATTATGAGTTTGATGCACACGCTCCGCACGCTATCAAGGCTGGCATGAGTCAGGAGAAGATTGAGTCCCTGAAAGACTCAAAAATCAGCGATGTATTTGATGAGAAAGAATGCTTAATACTCAAGCTAACCGATGTCATGACTCAAGATATTCAGGTGCCCGATACTGTATTTGATCAAGTAAGGCCGTATTTCAATGATCAAGAGATTCTTGAATTAGTTGCCACGATCTCGGCCTATAACATGGTCTCAAGATTATTGAACGCACTGCACATAGGTCACTAGAATGAGCGATCAGAAGGTTGGCTTACGGCTGCTTAGAGCTAAGCCGATAGAGGGCTCGAAACATATTGCTGAGATATCTAGTAGACTAAAAAATACAAAGCAGGCCGAATTTAAAGAAATCATCATGACTTATAGTGTCGAATCGAATGCTCTCTATGGGTATTTTTATTGTGACAGTCCGACAGAACTTGCGCCTCTTGATGCACAGACCTTCTTAGGTGAGGCGGCAAACTTTTTGGCTGAAATTGAGTTGAGTCGCATTGTGTTTGTCAATCCAATCAAAGGATTTTCTAGCGATCAAGTCCCGCTCAATCGTTATGCGGTCGAGATGGATCCCGAGGCAGGGTGGCAAGAAGAGTTATTTGCCTGGTATGACCAAGAGCACTTGCCAGGTTTAGCGGCCGTCCCTGGATGCGTCAGTGCCACTCGCTGTTTGAACTTGGATCATGCGCCATATTCCTTTTCTTTCTATGACCTTCTTTCCCCAGAAGTTTTAGGTTGCGAACCTTGGTTAAAAGTTAGGTATACCAGCTGGAGCGACAGGGTTAGACCTCATTTCACGAACACGAGAAGAACAATGTTTCAGTTCTTGTAAGCCTAATGGCGACGTCAGTTGTTTGCAGTGATCGGCCCCAGTGAGATATAGCTGGGGTTTTTCTTTTGTTGACTTTGTATATTTCGAGGGCATTCCTGCATAGGATATTCCCTAACTTATTGGATTTAAAGGGGGAATTCGCCGAAATCGACCTCTTGAGCTTACTAAAATAACACTACTAACTTTAGTGTCTTTATTAAGGAGAAGTGTATGTCAGATTCAGTCGTGGCACGCATAGAGGCAAATCCAAAATACCAAGAGCTCAAGCGCAAGCGCAGCACTTTTGGTTGGACTCTTTGCATTTTGATGTTTGTTGTTTATTACGGCTATATAGCTTTAATTGCTTTTGATAAACCATTTTTAGCGCAACCATTTGGTGATGGCGTGACTAGCCTGGGTATTCCTATTGGCATGGGCGTAATTGTTTTCACTATTTTAATTACCGCACTTTATGTGCGTAAGGCAAATAGTGAATACGACAAATTGACTGCAGAAATTTTGAAGGAAGCCTCCAAATGAAGCGTATAGAAAAATTGTTATGCGCTTTAGCGCTATTAGCTTTGCCAATGTTTGCTGTTGCTGCAGGCGCAGATTTAGGACAAGTTATCAAGCAAGAAACCAACTGGACAGCAATCGCCATGTTTGCTGTTTTTGTTATTGCAACCCTATTCATCACTAAATGGGCTGCATCGAAGACTAAGTCTGCTGCTGACTTCTATACCGCTGGCGGCGGCATTACTGGCTTCCAAAATGGTCTCGCGATCGCTGGTGACTATATGTCTGCTGCATCCTTCCTGGGTATTTCTGCTGCAGTGATGGCCAACGGCTATGACGGCTTGATCTATTCCATTGGATTCTTGGTAGGTTGGCCAGTGATTACCTTCTTGATGGCAGAGCGTTTGCGTAACCTCGGTAAATTTACTTTTGCTGACGTGGCAGGCTATCGCTTTCAACAAGGTCCGATCCGTGCCTTTGCGGCATCAGGCACCTTAGTGGTTGTTGCTTTCTATTTGATTGCTCAAATGGTAGGCGCAGGCCAGCTCATCAAATTGTTATTTGGTCTTGAGTACTGGATGGCAGTCGTGATCGTTGGTTGCTTAATGATGGTTTACGTGCTGTTTGGCGGTATGACAGCTACTACTTGGGTACAAATCATTAAAGCTTGTATGTTGTTGGCTGGTGTGAGCTTTATGGCCTTCATGGTTCTGGCTCAATATGGTTTCAGCCCTGAAGCATTGTTTGCCAAAGCAGTTGAAGTCAAAACTGCCATTGCTGCTAATGCTGGTAAAACGCCAGAAGATGCTGCTAAAGCAGGTCTGAGCATCATGGGCCCAGGTGGATTTATTAAGGATCCGATCTCAGCCATTTCCTTTGGTATGGCATTAATGTTTGGTACTGCTGGTTTGCCACATATTTTGATGCGTTTCTTTACGGTGCCCGATGCAAAAGAAGCCCGTAAGTCTGTATTGTGGGCAACCACTTGGATTGGTTACTTTTATGTATTGATTTTCATTATCGGTTTTGGTGCCATCACTTTAGTGTTGACTAACCCAGACATGGCTAATGTGGCAACAGGTGTGATTAATGGTGGAGCAGGTACCGCAAACATGGCAGCCGTTTTAGTGGCTAAAACTGTTGGCGGCAATATCTTCTTCGGCTTTATCTCTGCGGTTGCTTTTGCAACGATCTTGGCCGTAGTTGCTGGTTTGACACTTTCAGGTGCTTCAGCTGTTTCACATGACCTTTATGCAACCGTATTTAAAAAAGGAAATGCTGATAGTGCTGCAGAGTTGAAAGTATCCCGGTTAACCACACTCACTCTCGGTGCGATTGCTGTAGTTTTGGGCATAGTCTTTGAAAAGCAAAACATTGCTTTCATGGTCGCGTTAGCATTTGCGATTGCTGCTTCTGCTAATTTCCCGGTACTGTTCATGTCAGTGTTGTGGAAAAATTGCACTACTAGAGGTGCCGTCATTGGGGGCTTCTTGGGATTGTTTTCTTCAGTAGCCTTGACAGTAGTTTCCCCAGCGGTTTGGGAGGCGGTATTGGGCAACCCTAAAGGTAGCGCATGGTTCCCTTATTCATCTCCAGCCCTTTTCTCTATGACGATTGGTTTCGTTGGTGTTTGGTTGTTCTCTATATTGGACAACAGTGAAAATGCCAAGAAAGAACGTGCTGCGTTTCCTGCGCAACAAGTTCGTTCTGAAACTGGATTTGGCGCATCAGGAGCTTCTGGCCACTAAGAGTTCGGTTAAAGTTTTATCAAATAAAAAACCAGGAGCAATCCTGGTTTTTTATTGCCTTCTTGGCTAATTAACTGCTCGATCCATTACGCCATTAACTGGCGCAACTTAATGAAAGCCATGCCAGCCATCACGGCATCATTGATGGCATCATGGGCATCGCGCACGGGTAGATTGAGGTCTCGCATAAGCGTATTGAAGCGTAGGTCAATGGTGCCGCCGCGTTCATTGATGGGAAGTTGACGATTCTTATAGTCATAAAACAAGGATGACACTTCAATCTTTAGCTGTGGCAGACCTTGACCAAGCATGCGCCAGATGACTTTATTGAGCATTGCAATATCAAATTCGAGGTAATAACCCACAATTGGGCGGCTACCAATGAAATGCATGAGTTTAGCCATCGCCACCTCTGGATCTAAGCCATTCACGACATCTAATTCTCTTAAGCGATGAATCTTGACGCTTTCAGCAGAGACTTTCTTATCTGGCTTTACGAGGAGCTCCAAGCGTTCACTAGTCATTAAAGCGTTACCAACGATTTTGACAGCACCAATGGAGATGATCTCATCTTTGGAAACATTAAGACCAGTAGTTTCACAGTCAAGTACCACCCATTCATTTTCTGGGGGTGCATCAAACATAAATTTGTAGCGTTCATCTGCCAGATGGTAAATGAGCCACCCTCTCCAAATTGATCTATAGAGTTTCTTGAAGATCCCGGGTCTGATTTGACTCATGCAAATTCAAGACGAAAATGCTGGCGTAAAAAGAGTTTGAATCTTTTAACAACGCTCAGGGAGTCTTTTAGTAAATCTCTTTCAAGGGTTGATAGTCGGCTAGTATCAATTTCGCCAGACACTTCTTTGCTTGTTTCTAATTCGCTTAAACCACCTTTTAGCCTCAGCTCCATCAGTAGATGCAAGGACTCAACCAGTTCCCCCGCCAAATCTTTAGGTAGCTTATGCATTTGTACTAATTCCTGAATCCGCCCTACAGTCGAATTGATCGAAATATGATTCTCCAGTGCAAGTGAGCGTATCCCATGGACGATGGCAAAAATCCCCGCTTTTTTAAGGTTGATTCTGTGGTCGGCGTTATCGCTACCAAGCGTAAGAAGGCGATTCCACCAGCCTGCCTCAGACGAGATTGATTCGATGGCAGATGCAAATCTAGCCAGCAGAAATTGGTTGTCATTAATCAGTTTAAATAATGCTTGCTTGACTGTTTCCAAGAGTTTGGGGTCACCGCTGATGGGGTGTGAGTCTAGAAAGATGGCCAAATTCATTAAACTTTCTGGGGAGGGCTCCAGGAGCCAGCCTTTGGCTGTTTCACTAAAGTCTTTCACTGTCATGCGCCACGCAGAATTATTCACCATAATCTTGCCAGGACATTCTGGATAGCCAAAATCAATGAGTGCTGCTGAAAATTGATCACAGCAAGAGATTACTTGCCCCCCAATCGGAAAATTATCGTTGACGATAAGCCCATTGTCTTGATCAGTTTTTAATATCTGCTCTCCACGGCCTTCGCTACCCATGACAAATAAGCAACTGTTGGCGAGTAAGTCAGGACTTGCTATTAATGACCATGCTTTTTCAAATAATTTTGTATTGAGTTCTTGAACTAGGCGCGCAATCATTTCGACTTTGCTGCCATTGCGATGGAGTAGGCTAATAAGCTTCGTAATTTGCTCGGCGGGGATCTTGAGATCTTCCAAAGTTTTAGACTGCAGTATTTTTTGAACTACTAGGGAAGAGCCGTTAGCGATAAAGCTGAGCAAGTCTACTTGTTCTAGTATTCCAACCACTTCAGATTGATTCATAACAACAACTCGGTTGACCGAGTGTTTGATCATGACTGCCAAGGCTTCGTATAGGCGCACATTCGCTTGGACTATGATGAGTTTGTAGTTACTTAGTGGCCCAACTGGCGTGGACTCTAGGGGTAATTGAGCAAGAATTGCCCTTTGTAAATTAGTCGTTGTAAAGATTCCCAAATCTTTGGATTCTGGTAATGCATTTCTGACGAGAACGTGCGTAGTCCTTTGGTCATTAAAGATCTTGACCACGCTCATTAGATCAGTGCTGGCATCAACAGTATTTGCTTTTCGCAAAAATGCCTGACTTACAAGTGCAAGACTTAAGGAGTTAATTTCATATTGATTTCGTCTTTCGGCCAGAGCATTCAGTTTTTTTGATAGATCAGCGAATAGCAGTGCGCTAAATGTTGTATTGCTGGATATCAGTTCATTCACTGTTGCTTTCGCTAGCTGATAAGCAACGACTTCTTCCGAAGCGATAAATTGACTGGAGACTTTTCCGGCCATCAGGCCACGACCATCGAAACAATCGTCTGGCCCATAAATAGCTACTTCCTCCCCATTTTCCAATTGCTGTACGAAGCCCTTGATGGGAATAAAGAGGTGGGTTGGGGTTGACCCAATGTCTAGAACCACCTCTCCTTCTTTGAAGTAAGCAATGTCAACGCTGTCGCGAACAAGTTTTTGTTCTTGGGTATTTAGACAATCAAAAGGGGATGCGGAGAAATTAAATGCATTAGGCATGAATACATTCTATTTCGGCTAGGGGGTCTAAAACCCCTTTTTTGGCGAAAACCCTTACTTTATGGAGGATGTAGTTAGCCAGAAATAAGGGCATAGAGACCAGATTTAGAGGGGTTTCTCCATCCTCCTGCCGATAGCTTGATTTGGATCAAATCGAAGATTTATGGCCTAAGCATAATGAAATCAATTACACATTTCCTGGGAATGAAGTCATGTTGAAAAATTTAATGGTGCATTTAGATCAAAGCCCTCGCTGTGAGACTCGTTTAAAAATAGCAGCTGCTTTAGCAAAGGCTAATGGCGCTAGGCTAGTTGGAGTCTTTGCTCAAAAATCCTTGGCCAAGCAGGCTGGGGGCATCTCAAGTTGGCCGCCAGAGGAGTATGTAAAAGCCAGCCAGGAAAGCAAAAAGACATTTGAATCTGCAGCCCAAGGATTAAATGCTGAATGGGTAGACATCAATCGAGGAAGTGACTCTGCTGTTTTGGCTCTGGTTTCGGAGAAGGCAAGGTATTTTGATTTAGTCATCATGGGGCAATATGAGGAATCAGGCCTTAATTTTGTCCCAGCCGAGCTTGTTGAGGAAGTATTAACCAACGCAGGCCGTCCTGTACTAATCATTCCGTATGTTGGTGAATTCTCTGGCTCATTTAAACATCCATTAATTGCTTGGAATGCATCGAGCCAAGCTGCTCATGCATTAAATGATGCTCTTCCATTGATATTAAATTGTGACCAAGCCGTTGTCTTGGCTTTTGATTCCAGCTTTGACCGAGCAGAAGCATCCTGTAAAGAAGTTGCCGTACAACTCTCATGCCATGGCATCAAATCTAAAACAGAGGCCATGATCATTGATGATATTGGCGTGATGGATATGCTACTCAACAACGCCTGTGATCAAGGTGCTGATTTACTGGTTATGGGTGCTCATAGTCATATCGGCTTCCCATTCATCAGTCGGGGTGCTGGTACAAGACATATTTTGAAAACGATGGTTCTGCCGGTTTTAATGTCTAGCTAAATATTTTTTTGTTGTTTGTTGGAAGTCTCCTTACTGCTTTGGCAGTTTTAGCCACCTCCGGGTGGCTTTTTTCTTGGCGCAAAGCAGCCATCCGATGCGATGTTGATTTTTAGGTGATACTAAGAGTTAGTAACTAGTAGAATTTAAAAATACGATAAAAATGAGTTTTAACTCATACGGAGACTATATGAAAATCACTTACAAGATATTTGCTTTACTGATTTCTTTCGTTGGGATTGGTCAGGTATTTGCAGCCGGAAAAATTCAAATGAATGAATACATGGTGCAAAGCGATACACCTGGCATTTCACTTTACGTACGCAATAAGCACTTAACTGGTATGAAGAAATTCACAGCAGAGAAAACGCTGCTGTATGTGCATGGCTCTACATATCCAGCAGAAACTGCCTTTGATTTATCGCTAGGCGGAACCTCTTGGATGGAGTACATGGCGTCTAGAGGTTATGACGTTTGGTTGGTTGACTTGCGCGGTTATGGAAAATCAACTCGTCCACTAGAGATGGATCAACCTGCAGAACAAAACGCACCTCTAGTGCGAACCGATGTTGCTGTGAGCGATGTTTCCAGTGCTGTCGATTACATCTTAAAAAAGCGCAATATTCAGAAGATGAATTTACTCGGCTGGTCATGGGGTACAACCATTATGGGTAAGTACACTACTGAACATAATGAGAAAGTTAATAAGCTAGTCCTATACGCACCTCAGTGGTTACGTCAGGGTGGTGCACCATTAACGGATAAAGGCGGTGCACTTGGGGCATATCGAGTCGCATCAATTGCTGATGCTAAAAATCGCTGGTTAACTGGTGTTCCAGAAAATGCCAAAGCCAGTTTGATTCCAGAAGGTTGGTTTGAGAAATGGGCTAATGCGACTTTTGATACTGACCCTTGGGGCAAGACACAGACACCTAAGAAGTTACGAGCACCTAACGGAACAGTGCAAGATGCGCGTGAGTACTGGACTGCTGGTAAGCCTGTCTATGAGCCAAAAGATATTCGGGTGCCTGTAATGTTGGTTCATGCTGAGTGGGATGCTGACTTACCTAGTTACATGATGTATGAATATTTTACTAAGCTAGAAAATGCGCCATACAAGGAAATGCTCCAAATCAGTGAAGGTACTCACACCATCATCATGGAAAAGAACCGTATGTTGATGTTTGCGGGAGTGCAGGAATTCTTGGATAGCGGCTTTAAGCCAGAGAAGTAAGTATTTAGCTGAAACGCTAGCCGTCTTCGGGTGGCTAGCCTTCAATAATAAATTCTGCATTGAGTGGCCTCACACGCTCATCAACATAGTAGCCACCATACTCACCATACCTTAGGTACTTGCGAGTGCAGTTAATGCACTCATAGATATCGCACCTGGTGTAAGGGTGGTAGCCAATAGCTATTGGTGCATCAGCAGACCATGAGTTTGTCCCATGAGGGTGGTATTCCTCCCAAGTTTCTGGCTTGTCTTCATCCCGTAGTGTGCCAGTGAGTTTTAAGAGCTTGAGGTCAAAACTTCCAGGTACAGACTCCCACCCCGGATTCATCAGTGCATTGCAAGTGCCGCATTCCGAGCTTGGCTGATTTGAGCGCGCAAGCTCTAAGAGCTCACTTGAGCGTGTAATTTTGAGCATTCGTTAGTTTGAGCTAAAAGGGTAAATCATAGGCTGAATTTAGCCTTAAAGTTTAGGAACAAGGCAATATATTTGCGTTATATTGATATGGTTAAAACTATATAAATAAATTCAGGAGATTTGTTAATGAGCACAACTGGGATTGAAATTTATCCAAGAAAAGAAGCCTTTCAAGAGGGCATCTCCGCTCTAACGGGGCTAGCAACCTCAGTGGTGAGTGATGTCATGGGCAGGACGATTGGCGCAGTCAGTATTCTCCCGGTGAATAAATCTTCTGTCTCCGTTTGCGGTAATGCCGTAACGGTTAGCGTTCGTGCTGGGGACAATCTTTTAATTCATAAAGCCTTGCAAATTCTAAAACCAGGTGATGTCTTGGTAGTGGATGGTGGTGGCGATATAACGCGTGCCCTGTTTGGCGAAATCATGATGACGGTTGCCAAATCGAAAGGTGCGATTGGCTGTGTCTTTGATGGTGCTATTCGTGATGTGGATGCTTTTGAGAAACACAAATTCCCATGCTGGGCTCGTGGCGTGAATATGCGCGGCCCTTATAAGGATGGCCCTGGATCGATTAATACCTCAATTAGTATTGGTGGCATGGTCGTCAATCCGGGTGATGTGATTTTGGGTGACTGCGATGGCATTATTGCCCTATCACCAAGCATTGCACTCGAAGCCGCTAAGTTAGGCAAAGAAAAAGAAACGGCAGAACGCAAAACCATTCAATCCATTTTGGATGGTCAATATAACGATGCTTGGGTGGATGCCACTTTGAAACAAAAAGGCGCCCTATGAAAAAAGCCCTATTTACTTTTGTTTTAAGTGTCCTGGCGATCAATGCCATTGCCGCATATCCAGATAAGTCCATTAAGTTTTTGGTTCCGTGGCCTCCAGGCGGCGCAACGGATCAGGTGGCGCGTATCTTGGTTCAACCCTTAACAAAAGAGCTGGGCGTTTCAGTATTTGTTGAGAACAAGGGTGGGGCAGGCGGGAACATTGGCACCCAAGCTTTTGTACAAGATAAACCTGATGGCTACTCTATTTTGATGGCCACGAGCTCTACCAATGCTGCTGGCCCTCACTTATTTGCGAACCAGGGATTTGATGCAGCTAAAGATTTCACGCCAGTAGTGCTGGTCTGCACGATTCCAAACATCATGGTCGTGCCAGCTGCATCACCCTGGAATAGCATGAAAGATCTCATGACTGATGCGAAGCAGAATCCTGGAAAGTTTACTTATGGCTCGGCTGGTATTGGCGCCTCTCAGCATTTGGCTGGAGCGCAATTTAAAACGGTAACTGGTTTGGATATTCGTCACGTTCCCTATAAGGGAAGTGGTCCCGCAGCAGTGGATTTGATGGCTGGGCATATTGACATGATGCTGGATACTGGGTCACTCAATAATATTAAAGCGGGGAAGCTGAAGGCCCTTGGTGTAGCTGCTGATAAACGTATTCCTGAATTACCTAATGTACCCACGATGAAAGAAGTAGGTGTGCCGATGGTAGCTAATGCCTGGTATGGCGTAATGCTCCCAGCTGGAGCCCCAAAAGATATTACCGAAAAACTGAATGCAGCTTTTAATAAAGTGCTGAGGGATCCTGAGGTGAAGCAACACCTTCAATCCATAGGTGCACAGGTTGATGGCGGCTCTGTTGCTGATTTCACAAAGTTTTCTCAATCAGAGATTAAGCGTTACGAAGGTATTGTCAGAATGTCAGGGGCTCCTAGAGAGTAAAAATGATGAAGAAGATGATCTCCAATGTTTTATTGTTTTGCGGGTTTCTATTCTCAGTCCATTCGATGGCTCAGGAATATCCCAATAAACCAATTAAGGTTCTGGTTGGATATGCGCCAGGTGGCGCGGTAGATTTAGTTGCCAGAAGTTTGGGACAAAGTCTTTCTGGCTCAATGGGGCAAGCTTTTGTCATTGAAAACAAGCCAGGTGCTGGGACTAATATTGCGGTTAAGCAATTGATTGATAGCCCGCCAGATGGATATACGCTGATGGTTGCAGCCAATGCCTTAGCTGCCAATATGGCTCTTTATAAACCTCAGCCATTTGATGTCGATAAAGACATCACCCCAATTGCAATGATTGGTAGCGTCCCGGTAGTGATAGCTACAACTGCTGGAAGTAAGTATCAAAAATTATCAGACCTGATTAAAGCGGCAAAGGCAAATCCGGATTTCATTACCTACGGGTCACCAGGCAATGGCGCAACCCCACACATGGCCATGAAATTCTTTGAGCAGGCTGCTGGAGTTTCCTTTAAGCATGTCCCGTATAAAGGGGGCGCACCCGCCATTACGGATTTAATCGGAGGCCAGTTAGATTTGGTCGCAATGAATATGCTTGAAATTGCTCCTCAGGTTAAAGCTGGAAATCTTAAAATCATTGCAGTGATGAGCGCCAAGCGCTCCCCATTATTTCCAGGCGTACCTACAATTGCAGAATCTGGATTTCCTGGATTTGAGGCTTCTGTTTGGTATAGCTTAATTGCGCCTGCTAAAACGCCAGCAGGGATTGTGAAGACATTGCACACAGAGGTAGAGAAAGCACTCAAATCGAAAGACATGATTGAGCGTTTAACTTCGGTTGGCGGCGAGGTCAATCCCGGTAGCACTGCGCAATTTACAGCCTTTCTTAATTCAGAGCACAAGCGTTACGAAAAGCTGGTTCGTGATGCCAATATTCAGCCTGATTAATGCCCAGAAAATAAATTGATGAGATATCGTTTTTTCTGGGGGAAGGTGTGCGGATTCGTTTTTTCACTCATCCTCTGCGCTTGCTCCACTGCACCGCAAAACTCTATAGCCCCTCAAGGGGAATTAAAGATGGCCCTTTATAAAGGCACCCCAACTTCAATCTTGCCGGCTAACTTAGTCAGTGGCGATCCCCGGGGAATCGGATATGAATTAGGCAGAGATCTCTCCATCAAGTTAGATGTTAAATACTCTCCAGTAGTTTTTGAAAAGAATGCTGATGTTCTGGCAGCCGTGAAAAAAGGTGAGGTCGATTTAGTGTTTACGAATGCCAGTGCTGATAGAGCGCAATATATTCAATTTTCAAAGACGGTGATTCAGATTGAAAAGGGATATTTAATTGGCCCTCGAAGCAAAATTAATTCACCTTCTGAGTTGAATCAACAGAAAGTCAATATTGGCTATAGTATGGGCAGCAACTCTGCGCGAGAACTCCCAGGCCTGATTCCGAATGCCACACTGGTACAAACCACGTCGACGAAGCAAGCTATTGAGCTTCTCAAGTCTGGTGAACTCGATGGTTTTTCAAGTAATAAAGCGATTCTGTATGAAATGGCGGGAAGCACACCTGGATCGAGAGTGCTGCCAGTAGTTATTGGCTATGAAAACCTTGCTTTAGGAACGCCTTTAAATAGAAATGGCACGACAGAGCAGTTAAATCTCTTTGTTGATGAAATAACTGCCTCAGGGAAATTAAAGACGATTATTGAGCGCTCCGGTATTCAGGGTCTTGCTACAAAATAAAATGATAACTAGAGAGATGCAGAATGATCATTGACTGTCATGGGCACTACACCACAGCGCCAAAATCTTTAAAAGCATGGCGTGACGCGCAAGTTGCCAACTTAAGCACTCCTGAGCTTGGTCCAAAAGTATCAGACCTCAAGATCAGTGATGATGAAATCCGAGAATCAATAGAGCAGAATCAGTTGGCAAGGATGCGTGAGCGTGGCATTGATGTCACCATTTTCTCGCCCCAAGCTAGTTTTATGACACACCATATTGGTGATTTCAATACATCAGCAACCTGGGCCGCTATCTGTAATGAGCTTTGCTATCGAGTGACTCAGTTATTCCCTAAGCATTTTGTAGGCGCTGCAATGCTCCCGCAATCACCTGGTGTCGATATCAGCACCTGCCTACCTGAAATGCGTAAGTGTATTAATGAGTATGGATTTGTGGGTATTAACCTCAACCCCGATCCTTCTGGAGGGCATTGGCGCGATCCGCCCTTAAGTAATGCCTACTGGCATCCTATTTTTGCAGAAATGACCGCATTGGATGTACCTGCCATGATCCACGTCAGTACCAGCTGTAATGAGTGTTTTCATACGACTGGCGCACATTATTTAAATGCGGATACCACGGCATTTATGCAGTGTTTAACTTCTGATTTGTTCGAGAAATTTCCAAAGCTACGCTTTTTGATTCCACATGGCGGCGGCGCTGTTCCTTACCACTGGGGGCGCTTTAGAGGCTTGGCTCAGGATATGAATATTCCAGACCTCCATCAGAAGCTTCTGAATAACATCTACTTTGATACCTGTGTTTACCATCAACCAGGTATCAATTTATTGACTGAAGTCATTCCGGTGAAAAATATTTTGTTTGCCTCGGAAACTTTTGGTGCCGTGAAAGATATTGATCCTGATACTGGATTCTATTTTGACGATACGCGTCGTTATATCGATGAAGTGAAGTCATTGAGCGAGAAGGATCGATCAATGATCTTTGAGGGTAATGCTCGAAAGATTTTCCCAAAAATAAATACTAGAATCGCCCCTTAAAACAAGAGGCCTCATCAATTGAT